>JAANMY010000068.1_pt1 | contig 121143 bp, 94 predicted proteins | sample 7279691 | NCBI WGS metagenome assembly JAANMY01 (sample SAMN14094543, study PRJNA606508) | bioreactor metagenome | isolation source: A lab-scale SPAN reactor treating ammonium-rich wastewater day 388 | place: Ireland: Galway | collected 2018-02-07
TACGCTCGAATGGAACGGCGTGAAGTGGGAGTTCGCGACGACGTTTGTTCCACCGGCGCGCGCCTTCCACTCAATTGTGTACGATGCCGCCATCGAACGAATGGTGCTCTATGGCGGAACTGACCCCCATATTCCGATAGTGTTCGACGACACTTGGACGTGGGACGGCATCGACGAGTGGCAGCAGGTCAACCCCACGAAGACTCCCGGGGGCCGAGCATCGCACGGGATGGCGTACGACGAGTTGCGCGGCGAGGCCATCCTCTTCGGCGGCCAGAATCCTGATGCCAACTATCCCGGCGACACCTGGGCCTATGATGGTGTGACCTGGAGCAAGAGGGACGAATCCGGACCGCCTCCGCGCGCACGAGGCGGCATGGCCTACGACCCCTGGCGAGGGGTCGTGATGCTTTTCGGGGGCGGAGCGGCCAACCAGGAGGAACTCAACGACCTCTGGGAATGGGACGGCATGGAATGGACCGAGGTTCCGATCCCCATTGCGCTTCGCCCTTCGGCGCGAAGGCTCTTCGCGATGGCCTTCGACTCGAAGCGAGGCGTTCTCTTCATCAACGGTGGTCGAGACAAAGACAACATCACCCTTTCGGACTCTTGGGAATACACGCCCTGCTACCCCGACTGCGAGCGCGACTGCGACCTCGACATCTTCGATTACCTGTGCTTCCAGGACAAGTTCATCAGCGGCCACCCCTACGCCGACTTCGAACGCGACGGCGACAACGACATCTTCGACTTCCTCGCCTTCCTCGACGAGTTCGTCAAGGGCTGCGGCTAACGCACGACCATGCCGCTGCCGACTGGGTCAACCGCGCCCCACAAGCAAGAACCCGCGGCGCCGCGCCCACGCCCGTGCTCAGCCTCAGACCGCTTTCAACACGGTCACCCCGCCAGCACGCCCCCCGCCGAACGCATCCGCACGATCTGCGGCTGCAGGTTCCGGCCAGGGCACACCGTCGACGCCAACTCCTGGTGCGTCACCACACGCGTCAGCGGCACGCGATGCCGCGACATCAGCGACCTCACGAACTGACCGATCGCCGCGAGAGCCTCCGTCGTCGGCCTCTGCTCCTCGAAGTTCCCGAGCACCAGCACCCCGACGTTGTTCGGATTCAGGTCCTTCACGTGAGCGCCCTGGCGGCTGACCGGCCTCCCCTCCCACACCCGGCCCGATGGATCCACGATGTAGTGATACCCGATGTCCGCCCACCCGCGGTGCTCCACGTGCGCCCGACGGATCACCTCCAGCCGCGATGCCACGTCGGCCTTCGTTCTCAGCAGCGCCGGGGGCATCCCGTCGTGGTGAAGCGTGATCCGCGTCACCGTGTTCATCGGCTCCGTCTGCGACAGGATCGGACCGCGGGCCGTCCACTGGCTCCGCGGCAGCACCGACGTCGAGACGCTCACCGTCGGCTCCGACGCCGCCGGGGCCGAAGGCATCGGCTCGCTCGAGCGCTGCCACCCGTTCCCCTTCCCTGTCCACAGGTCTCCGGGCATCCCGGGGCGAGGTCTCCGACTCGCGCACCCCGTCAGGGCCAGCCCCAGCCCGAGCATCATCCCCTGCCCGAGCAGCCTTCGACGTTGTGGGTCCGTGTTCACGCCCTACTCCATCGGCCTACGGGTTCCTTCCCGTTCAACTCTACGCCGCCCCGCGCCCCCACCCGCTCCGGCACAACCGCCCCCTCCCACGCACCCCCCCGAGCCTACCCGCGCAAAAGCCACTCCTCCTCATATCCCGCCAACTCCCCCGCCAGGCGTCCACGCTCCTCCGACAGGCTCCGGTAGCGGTCAACGTCCGAATAAGCACCCGACAACGCCTCATCGACCTCCCGGATCTTCCCCTCCAGCGCCTCGATCTTCCCCTCCAGTTGCTCCACGCTCATCCAACTATACGGACGTCGCTTCGAGGGACCCGATGGCGCACGCTCCCGAGGCGCTGCGGCGGGCTTCGCCGCGGGCACGGGCTCCGCGGCCTTGGCCTCTCGCTCCGTCCATTCCGTATACCCCCCGGGAAAGACCGTCGCCCCACCCTCCCCGTCCAGCACGATCAGGTGGTCGCACACCGCGTCGATCAGCGCCCGATCGTGGCTGATCAGCAGCACCGTTCCTGTGTACAGGCTCTTGCCGTCGGCGTCCCGCGCCAGCGCGTCCTCCAGCCGCTCCGCCGAAGGGATGTCGAGGTGGTTCGTCGGCTCGTCGAGGATCAGCAGGTTCTTCGACGACGCCAGCAGCGCCGCCAGCAGCGCCCGGCTCCTCTCCCCGCCGCTGAGTTGCCCGATCGTCTTGTCCTGCTCCCTCCCCGTGAAGAGGAACGCCCCCGCCAGGTCCCGCGCCCTCTGCTCGCTCACGGTCGTTCCCGGGTTCTCCTTGCGGATCACCCTCTGGAGGTACTCATACACCCGCAGCGACGGGTCGGCGTGCTCGTGCGTCTGCCGGAAGTATCCCACCGACACGTTTGTCCCCAGCCGCACCGTCCCCCCCGTCAGCGCCTGTTCCCCGAGCATCGCGCGCACGAGCGATGTCTTTCCCGCGCCGTTGGGCCCGATGATCCCCCACCGCTCACCGCGCGCGATCTTCAGGTCCAGCCCCCGGAAGAGGACCTTCTCACCCCCACCCTCTTCCGCGGGCGGATGAACGATCGACCCGCCATTCATCACCACCACGAGATCACCCGAGCGCGCGGGCTCGGGGAGTTCGAACACCATCGCGTCGAGTTCCGCCGGCCGCTCGATCCGCTCCTGCTCCTTCGCCCGTTCCAGCCGAGTCTCGCGCCCGCGCGCCTGCTTGGCCCGCTGCCCCGCGCGATACCGCCGGATGAACGCCTCCTCGCTCCGGAACTTCGCCTGCTGGTTCTCGAACGCCCGCGCCTGCGTCAGCCGACGACGCGCCCGGATCTCCCGGAAGTCCTCGTAGTTCCCCGGGTACTCGATCAGCCTCCCATCCTCCACCTCCAGGATCCGCGTCACCACGCGGTCCAGCAGGTATCGGTCGTGGCTCACCACCAGCACCGCGCCCGCGTACTCCTCCGCGAGAAACGCCTCCAGCCACTCCCGCCCCGAGATGTCGAGGTGGTTCGTCGGCTCGTCCAGCAGCAACAGGTCCGGCTCCTCCAGCAGGAGTTTCGCCAGCCCCACCCGCGCCCGCTGCCCTCCCGACAGCACCCCCACCTCGAGTTCCATCTGCTCGTCCGTGAACCCCAGCCCGTGCAGCACCCGCTCCACCTTGTGCCCCAGTGAATACCCCGGCTCCACCTCACGCTCCAGCGCCGCGTGAAGGCTCATCAATCGCCGAAGGTCTTCCCCCTCCGCACGCTCCATCGCGTGGTACACCTCTTCCAGCCGCGTCCGCGCGCGCGCCACTCCCGTGAACGCCGACATCGCCTCCTCTCGCATCGTCCGCGAAGGGTCGAACCGAGGCTCCTGGCTCAGGTACGCCACCCGCCGACCCCGCTGGATCGCCGCCTGACCCGAGTCCGGCCTCACCTCCCCCGCGATCACCCGCATCAGCGTCGACTTGCCCGCCCCGTTCCGACCCACAAGCCCGACACGCTCACCCTCATCAATCGTCGCGCGCACGTCGTCCAGGATCGTGCGTGTCCCGATCAGGCAGCGAACGGAATCGATCGTCAGCAGAGGCACGGGCCGATCGTAGCGCGGCTTGCTCCGCTTGAAATCGACGGATACGCTCACCGCCCGGCGGGATGACCTTCTTCGTCCGTTCGCCGCACCATTCCCCCTCAAGGGCCACAACCATGAAACGCCTCCTCCTGGTCCTCGCTCTTCTTCCCGCAGCCGCACTCGCCCAGGACCAGCCCGCCGAGGGCGACGCCCCGCCGCCACCGCCGCCCCAGCCCGACGGCTGGCTCGATGGCTGGTCGGGGGCGATCGAGTTCGGGCTCAACGGATCCTCGGGCAACACCGAGCGCGTCAACTTCCGCGGCGGCGCCAACGGCGTCCGCAAGACCACCGACAACGAAACCGACTTCTTCCTCAACCACTCCTACGCCATCGACAACGGGAACAACACCGAGAACAAGACCACCGGCCAGCTCAAGAACCAGTGGCTCTTTGGCGCCGACTCTCCATGGAGGGTCTTCGCCCTCGGCCGCGTGGAGCACGACCGCTTCCAGGACTGGGAATACCGCATCTCAGGCTACGTCGGCCCCGCCTATTCCTTCATCAACGACGAGACCACCACGCTCGTCGGACGCGCCGGCATTGGTGCCTCGCGCGAGTTCAAGGGCTCCGACGAGGACTGGCATCCCGAGGCCCTCCTCGGCGCCGATTTCACCCACAAACTCAGCGAACGACAGAGCATCTTCGCCAACCTCGACGTCTTCCCTTCCCTCGACGACGGCGGTGAGTTCCGCGCCATCGCCAAGGCCGGGTGGCAGATCCTCGTCGATCCCGAGGTCAACATGTCCTTCAAGGTCGGCGCCGAGGGCCGCTACGACAGCGATGTCCCCAGCGGCACCCGCCACGGCGACCTCGACTATTACGCCCTCCTCGTCTGGAACTGGTAACGCCTCAAAGGGGTCATCACCATGGGAATCCTCAAGGAGTTCCGAGAGTTCGCCGTCAAGGGCAACGCCGTCGACCTCGCCGTCGGCATCATCATCGGCGCGGCGTTCGGCAAGGTCGTCTCCTCCATCGTCAACGACCTCGTCATGCCCCCCATCGGACGCCTCATGGGCGGGCTGAACTTCAACGACTACTTCATCAACCTCACCGACAAGGACTTCGCCTCGCTCGCCGAGGCCAAGGCCGCCGGCGCCGCGACCATCAACTACGGGGCCTTCATCACCGTGATGATCGACTTCGTCATCGTCGCCTTCGCCGTCTTCATGCTCGTCAAGGCGATCAACAAACTCAAGCGCAAGGAGGCCGCCGCCCCGCCCCCGCCCCCACCAGGACCTTCCAACGAGGAGAAACTCCTCGGCGAGATCCGCGACCTCCTCCGCGCCAAGGCCTGATCGCCCCAGGCGACAACCTCCCGATTGCCCAACCGAAGGTGACGCCGCGTCACCCCGCAGGAACTGCTCCGGATGCTCGCCACCACGCCCGTGCTCGACTGGACCACAATCCTCACGACGATCGGCCTCTACGGCCTGCGCATCGTCGCCGTGGTCATCGCCCTCGCCATCGCCTGGTCGCTCGCGGGCTGGGCCAGGCGGTCCGTGCGCGCGAAACTGACGAAGAACCCGAAGGTCGACCCGACCCTCGGGAAGTTCGCCGGGAACGCCGTCAAGTGGGTCATCCTCCTCCTCTTCCTCCTCGGGTGCCTCGAACTCTTCGGCGTCCACGCGACGAGTTTCGCGGCGGTCCTCGGTGCCGCGGGCCTGGCGATCGGCCTGGCGTTCCAGGGGAGCCTGTCGAACTTCGCCGCGGGCGTGCTCCTGCTCATCTTTCGACCGTTCAAGGTGAGCGATCTCATCAACGTCGCGGGGAACACGGGGGTGGTCAACGAGATCGACCTGTTTGCGACGGAGATCGACACGCTCGACGGGCGCCGGCTGATCGTGCCCAACGGGCAGATCTTCGGATCGACGATCGAGAACATCTCCCACCACCCGCGCCGGCGGGCGGAGGTCGCCATCGGCGTGGCGTACGGCGCGGACGTGGACGAGACGCGGCGGGTGCTGCTGGCGGCGGTGCAGCGGGCCCCCGGGGTGCTGGCGGATCCGGCGCCGGACGTGGTGCTGTCGGGGTTCGGCGCGTCGAGCGTGGACTGGGTGGTGCGGGGGTGGACGACGCGAGAGACATTCCCGGCAACCCGGCAGGCGATCGCGCGCGAGGTGAAATATGCGCTGGACGAGGCGGGGATCGAGATCCCGTTCCCGCAGCAGGTGGTGTGGCACCGGACACCCATGCCGTGACGGAAGGTTCCACGTGGAACCAACCGGCGGATCGGCGCGCACGGGGGTGACGGTTGGTTCCACGTGGAACCAACCGGCGGATCGGCGCGCGCGGGGGTGACGGTGCGGTCCTCGCGAGGGCGGGAGGGTTGTTTTCAGAAATTTCTGAAAGAGATGGTTGACGGCCGACGACCCGGGCGTGACAATGGACGCGCATGGGCAAGTCGAGCGCGAGCCTGATCGAGGCGCAGAACCGGTTCGTTTCGGCGTGGGGGCAGATGGGCTCGGCGTGGGGGATCAGCCGGACGCAGGCGGAGGTCCACGCGCTGCTCTACATCACGGGCGAGCCGCTGTGCTCGGACGACATCATGGAGCGGCTGGAGATCTCGCGCGGGAACGCGTCGATGTCGCTGCGGGCGCTGATGGACTGGGGGGTGGTCTCGCGGACCCACAAGCGCGGGGACCGGAAGGAATACTTCGTCGCGGAGCAGGACGTGTGGGCACTCTTCCGCGCGATCGTGCGCGAGCGGATGAAGCGGGAGATCGACCCGCTGATGGCGACGCTGTTCGAGATCCGCGACCTGACGCGCGAGCGGGAGGGTGTCGTGCCCCTGGACAAGAAGCAGGCGCGCGAGCACAACGAGCGGCTCGACGCGATGATCGAGTTCTTCCGGACGGTCGATCGCCTGGGGCATCGGTTCGTGAGCCCGTCGGGGCGCGGGCTGCGCCTGGCGGCGAACATCCTCGGCGGGTCGCTGCGCGGCGATGGAGGACGGACGTGAGCACGCTCGTGGGGGCGAGGGGCGTGGTCGCGATCGGGGCCGCGGGCCTGGCCCGCGGCGTCCGTGTCCGGTGGCGCGTGCGGCTGGCGGGAAGCCCGGCGACGCTGGAGTGGCGCGTGCGGGCGCACGACGGGCACGCGGCGGGAGAAGCGGCGATCATCGACGCGCGGGGGGAACGGCGCCTGCTCTGGTTCACGCACGAGGGCGAGGGCGCGTGGTGCGCGGAGGGAAGCCTCGAACACCTGGACCTGCCGGGGCTCCTCTCGCTCTCGGTCTCACGCGACGGGGAGGCGCGGGTGCTCTACGCGAGGACGCCGCTGCCGGCGATGCTGGGCGTGGAGGGCGGGTGCTGGGAGATCGAGGGGGCGGCGTGGGAATGAGGCGACGCCGGAAGCGTCGCGGGGTCCGGAGCGGCAGACGGGACCCGGCTCACGGGCAGCCGCCGACGAACTCGTCGAGGAAGGCGAGGAAGTCGAAGACGTCGAGGTCGCCGTCGCGCTCGAAGTCGGCGTACATTGAGCCGCTTGCGAACTTGTCCTGGAAGCAGAGGTAGTCGAAGACGTCCAGGTCGCAGTCGCGGTCGCAGTCGGGGTCGCAGGGGCGGTACTCCCAGGTGTCCTTCATCGGCTGCGGCGGGCTGCCGTCGGGCCTGCCGTACCCTCCGGCCAGGACGTAGACCCCCCGGTCGGCGTCGTACGCGAAGCCGGCGTTCCGGCGGGCTCTGCCGGCCACGAAGGCCGTCGGGACCTTCCTCCAGTTCATGCCGTCCCACTCCCACATCTCGTCGAGGTAGACAGAGCCTTGGTTGCCGCCGTAGAGGACGCACACCTCGCGGCGGCTGTCGTAGATCAGCATCGAGCCCACCTGGAAATCCAAGGGCGCCTCTTCGACGCGCAGCGTCCACCCCTCACCGTCCCACTCCCACAGGTCCCTCCGGGTCAGGCCGCCCCAGGCGCCGCCGTACATCACCGTCACCCCGCGCGCCGCGTCGAAGGCCATGGCGTGCCCGCCACGCCCCGCCGGCGACGGGACCACCGGCAGGTGCTCCTTCCACTTCACCCCGTCCCACTCGTACACCTTCTCCGGGAACGTCTCCTCGAACGAGCCGCCCCAGAGCACGGCCACCCCCCTCCACGAGTCGTACGCCATTTCATGGCCGCGGACCGAGGCGATGTGTCCGTAGTCCACCTCCGTCCACTTCACCCCGTCCCACTCCCACGTGTCCGGCTGCGTCCCCCCCAGTTTCACGACGTGCCCGGCGGCGAGGACCGCGCGCCCGCGATCGGCGTCGTACGCCATCGCGCTGTTGTATCGCCGGGCCGGACCCGACCCCGACAGTTTCGTCCACGCCGACCCGTCCCACGCCCACGTCTCCACGAAGTCGCCCGCCGCCGATGGATTCGTCGCCACCATCAGCGTGTGCCCCGCCTGGGCGTCGTACACCGCGTGGTGGTAGTCCGAGGGGGTGTACCCCCCCTCCGAGACCTTCACCCACCGGTCGCACACCTGCGCGTGCACCGCCGACGCCGCGAGCAGGACGGACAGGACCGGGACGCTTCGCATGGAACGCCTCCTTTTATCTACGCCTTCTACACCCGCGCCACGCGCATCGTCCGCGGGGCGTCGGAGAAGGGGGAAGAGGTGAGCGTCCTCGGGAGACGCGGGGAAGCATGAGTTCAGGCTAACGGGAATGGCGGCTAAGGCCAAGGAGAATGTCGGGACGGGTGGGTCGCGTCTGGGACGAGCGCATGGGGAGGCGGCGGGTTGCGGGCGGCTTGGAGGGCGTGGAGGCGGGAAAGAAGGGGTGAAGGGCGGGTGGAAGGGCGGGTGGAAAAGGGCGTCGGGAGGGGGTGATCTGGCCGATGGAGGGGTGGGATCCTACTGTTGGAGTCCCAGTTTCACCGTGGAGACCGACATGCCCAGCGCGCTGGAAGCGTTGAACCTTTCGCCCGAGCGGAACCGTGTGAACTCGTCGCCTGCGGAACTGGTGGAGCGGGCGCTGGCGAACGGGGAGGGGCGTCTGGCCTCGAACGGTGCGCTGGTGTGCCTGACGGGGGACCGGACGGGGCGGTCGCCCAACGACAAGTTCCTGGAGGATTCGCCGGCGATCCACGGCAAGATCTGGTGGGGGAAGGTGAACCAGCCGCTGTCGGCGGAGGGGTTTGACCGGGCGTTGAAGATCGCGGTGGAGCACCTGAACCAGAGGCCCGGGGTGTACACGTTCGAGGGGTTCGCGGGAGCGGACGCGAAGTATCGGCTCGGGGTGCGCGTGGTGACGGAGCAGGCGTGGCACGCGCTGTTCGCGTCGACGCTGTTCATCGGTCAGGGGTCGGCGGCGGCGGGCGGGAAGGGCGAGGTGTTCGGGCGATCGGAGGCGGGGTTCAAGGCGGACTGGACGATCCTGAACGCGGGGCGTCGGCGTCTGACGGCGGAGGAGGCGAAGGCGATCGGTGTGAAGGGCCCGGTGCTGATCGCGCAGTCGCTGACGAGGAAGGTTGTGGTGATCCTGGGGACGGAGTATGCGGGGGAGATGAAGAAGAGCATCTTCTACGCGATGAACTACGACATGCCGGAGGTCGGGGTCTTCCCGATGCACTGCTCGGCGAACGTGGACAAGAAGGACGAGTCGAACGTGGCGTTGTTCTTCGGGCTGTCGGGGACGGGGAAGACGACGCTGTCGGCGGACCCCTCGCGGGCGCTGGTGGGGGACGACGAGCACGGGTGGTCGGAACGGGGGGTGTTCAACTTCGAGGGGGGGTGCTATGCGAAGTGCATCAAACTGAGCCGGGAGGGGGAGCCGCAGATCTGGAACGCGATCCGGTTCGGGTCGGTTCTGGAGAACACGGTGATCGACGGGGTGACGCGGGTTCCGGACTTTGATTCGGCGAAACTGACGGAGAACACGCGGGTGACGTACCCGGTGGACTTCATCGAGGGGGCGGTGATCCCGAGCGTGGCGGGGCACCCGAAGAACGTGATCTTCCTGACGGCGGACGCGTACGGGGTGATCCCCCCGGTGTCGCGGCTGACGCAGGAACAGGCGATGTATTACTTCATCAACGGGTACACGAGCAAACTGGCGGGGACGGAGGCCGGGGTGACGGAGCCGCAGCCGAACTTTTCGCCGTGCTTCGGTGGCGTGTTCCTTCCACGGCCGCCGGTGGAGTATGCGAAGATGCTGGCGGAGAAGATCCGGAAGCACGGGTCGAACGTGTGGCTGCTGAACACGGGGTGGTCGGGCGGGGCGTACGGAGTGGGATCGCGGTTCAAGCTGTCGTACACGCGAGCGATGGTGACGGCGATCCTGGACGGGTCGCTGGCGAAGGGGTCGTTCACGCCGGACACGATCTTCGGGTTGCCGCTGCCGGCGAGCGTGCCTGGGGTCCCTGGCGAGGTGCTGGACCCGAGGCGGACGTGGAAGGACGGGTCGGCGTACGACGCGCAGGCGAAGAAACTGGCGAAGTTGTTCAGAGAGAACGACGCGAAGTTCGAGATGCCGGATGCGGTGAGGCAGGCCGGCCCGCGGGGGTGAGCGGAGGCGAGGTCAGGCCTTGGCGTTCTGCGTCTCCCACATGAGGGCGGCGAAGGTCCCGGCGTTGTGGGCGGAGTCGGGCTCTCGTCCGGGCTGTGGGGTTCGCTGGCGGTAGGTGGAATCGGGGAGGAGATCCCAGGCACAGCGGTGGTCGTCGAGGAGGACGTCGAAGAGGCGTCTGAGGCGGGCGCGCGCGCCCCGGTCGAGGATGGGGACGGCGGTCTCGACGCGGTCGTTGAGGTTTCGGTACATCCAATCGGCGGAGGAGATGTACCACGCGCCGTCGAGGGGATCGGCGGCGCCCTGGCCGAAGTGGAAGACGCGGGAGTGTTCGAGGAATCGCCCGACGACGGAGATGACGCGGATGTTGTCGGAGAGGCCCGGGACGCCGGCGCGGAGGCAGCAGAAGCCCCGGACGACGAGGGTGACCTCGACGCCCGCGGCGGAGGCTTCGTAGAGTTTGTCGGCCATTTTGCGGTCTTCCATGGCGTTCATCTTGGCGAGGATTCGGCCGCGGCCGCCCTCTCGGGCGATGGCGATCTCGCGGTCGATGTGGTCGGAGTAGGTGGAGCGCATGGTGTAGGGGGCGACGAGGAGGCGGCGGTAGTCTCGCTGGAGGGAGCGTCCGGTGAGGAAGTTGAAGAGGGAGACGACATCTTCGGTGATATCGGGGTCGGCGGTGAGGAGGCCGAGGTCGGTGTAGAGGTGGGCGGTGCCCGGGTGGTAGTTCCCGGTGCCGAGGTGGGCGTAGCAGCGGAGGGCGGAGCCCTCACGTCGGACGACGAGGGAGCACTTGCAGTGGGTCTTGAGGCCGACGACGCCATAGGCGACATGGACGCCCGAGGACTCGAGCATCCTGGCGAATCGGACGTTCTTGGATTCGTCGAAGCGAGCGCGGAGTTCGACGAGGCAGGCGACGTGCTTGCCCTGTTCGGCGGCGTGGACGAGGGAGGTGACGAAGGGGGAATCGCGGCTGGTGCGGTAGAGGGTCTGCTTGATGGCGAGGACGTCGGGGTCTCGGGCGGCGGCGGCGATGAAGCGTTCGACGGAGGCGGAGAAGGAGTCGTAGGGGTGATGGAGGAGGATGTCGCGCTCGCGGATGGCGGCGAAGATGTCGGCGTCCTCGTCGGCGAGGCGACGCGGGACGACGGGGCGCCAGAGGGGGAACTTCAGCTCGGGGCGAGGGAGATCGGCGACGGCGTAGAGGTCGTTGTAGTCGAGGAGGCCGCCGCGGAGGTAGATGTCGTCGGGGACGAGGGAGAGGGCGCGGGAGAGGGTGTCGAGCATGGTGGGCGAGGGAGGCTGGGTGACCTCGAGCCTGACGGCGCCGGCGAAGCGGCGCATCTTGAGTTCCTGCTCGACGCTCTGGAGAAGGTCGTCGGGGTCGGAGGAGGGTGAGACGGAGGCGCTTCGTGTGACGCGGAAGGAGAGGACCTCGTGGACCTGCATGCCCGGGAAGAGGTCGTCGAGGTTGTTGCGGAGGATCTCTTCGAGCGGGAGGAGGCGGACATCATCGCCCACGGCGGGTGCGTCCACGGGGAGGCGGACCATGCGGGGAAGGACATCGGGGATCTTGACGCGAGCGAAGAGGCGTTCGGACTCTCCGGGCGGGCTGAGGAGGACGCCGAGGTTCTCGGAGAGGTTGGAGATGAAGGGGAAGCGGTGCCCGGGATCGACGGCGAGGGGGGTGATGACGGGGAAGACGTTGCGTCGGAACCAGGCCTCGACGTCCTTGCGTTCGGCGGGGTCGAGGTCGTTCCAGGTGAGGATGCGGATGGAGCGTTCGGCGAGGGCGGGGAGGATGTCCTTCTCGAAGCAACGGGAGAGTTGGTCGAACATATCGACGACGACGACGCGGACCGAGGCGAGGGTCTCGGGCGGGGTTCGGCCGTCGGGGGATCGACCCACGACGCCGGCGCGGGCCTGGCTTCGGAGCCACCCGACGCGCTTCATGAAGAACTCGTCGAGGTTGGAGGTGAAGATCGCGAGGAAACGGACGCGTTCGAGGAGGGGCGTGCGCGGGTCGAGCACCTGGGCGAGGACGCGGCGGTTGAACTCGAGCCAGGAGAGGTCGCGGTTGTTGTAGCGGGGGCCGGGGTCCGGCGTCATCGGTCGGGCTCCTGGCCCGGGAGGAAGGCGGCGACACACCCTGCGGCCTCGGAGACCTCGACACGGACGATGCGGGCGGGGGTGGATCGGAGGAGCGGCTCGAGGTCGGCGGCAAGGGAGCCGCAGATGACGCGGGCAACGTTCTCGGCGGTGGGATTGAGGCGGGCGAACTCAGGGGCATCGTTGAGGTTGGAGTTGTTCCATGTCCCGACCGCACTCGCGAGCGAGCGCTGGGCGGCATGGAAGTCGAGGAGGAGCCCTTCGGAATCGAGGTGGTCGGCTTCGAACGTCGCGACGACGCGCCAGTTGTGCCCGTGGAGGGGCTCCCGGACGCCGCGGATCATGATGGCATGGGCGGCAGAAAACTCCGCCTCGACGCTGATCTGGAACACGGGCGGAGTATATGGAGGGCTTGCGGGCGCCTCCGGGGCCGTTGAGATGGAGGGAGTGAACCCGGGGGGCGCTTTGCGGAATCTTCGCGCGGCGGGGAGTGGCCGGGGAGGCGGTGGCAGCGGCCAGGACGGGCAAAGGCGTGCAAAGGGGGGCTAAAGAGGCCCAAAGTTCGGGCGAAGGGGTTGAACAAGCCGGGCATAGGGTTGATACTGAAAGACCTCGCGGGCGAGGGCGGTGCGTTTGCCGATCTCGTGTGGATCCGCGATGAGCAGAAGGGAGAGGTGTGATGCGCACCACGATGATCGGATTGGTTCTGGCGTGTGCCGCCGGCGCTTCGGGCCAGTACTCGGACGACTTCAACCGGCCTGACGGGGCGATCGGGGGCGACTGGGCCGCGCTGCACGGCACGTTCGCGACGTTCGGGATCTCGTCGAACCGCGGGATCTGCACGTCGACGCTGGCCGCGACGATCAACACGGTCGCGAGCGTGTCGGACTACGCGAGCACGACGTACTCGGTCGACGTGATCACGAACGGGACGGGGCTGCAGTACGTGGCGCTGATGATCGGGCTGGGCGGGTCCCGCAACCTGTTCATCAAGGTCCAGAACCAGACGGCGGACGGATTCGGGTTCGTCGGGTTTTATGAGGGCAACAACCTGAACTCGGGGTGGGCGGCATCGGCGTTCCTCGACCTGGGCGTGCGGTTCCAGGACGCGAAGATGACGGTGTCGTTCTCCGATCCGGACACGATCGTGCTCGACTTCGACACGGACTTCAACGGAACGCCCGACATCACGGAGATCCGCACCGGGGTGAGCGCCCTGGCGGGTGGCTTCGGGACGGCGGTGGGGATCGGCGCGTTCGGCTCGACGTCGAGCCCTGCGACGTTCGACAACTTCGTCATCGATGACGGGAGCGCGGCGTGCTATGCGGACTGCGAGGGCGATGGCGACCTCGACGTGTTCGACTTCCTGTGCTTCCAGGGCGAGTACGCGAACCAGACCAAGTACGCCGACTGCGAAGGCGACGGGGACTGGGACGTGTTCGACTTCCTGTGCTTCCAGGGTGCGTACGCCAACGGCTGCAACTGAGCCCGAGGCCATCCTGACCTGACCCGGAACCGGCGGGCCGCGGGGCTCGCCGGGTTCTTTTTTGGCATGCGTCGATGGACGGGATGGAGGAGAAAAGAACCGCCCGGGCAGCAGGCCCCGGGCGGATTGAAGGAGTCGGTCGGAAGGGCGAAGGCTTACTTGGGCTGGCCGGTGTCGATCTCGGAGCCTGAGAAGTCCAAGCCGCGAAGCCCTCCGCGGGTCAACAAGAGGTAGCCGCGGGCGGGTTCCTTGCCGGCACCGGGCGTCGTGGGATGGGAAGGCGGGGGTTCCCAGGGCGCGGGCTGGTAGTCGTAGAGGGTTCCATCCGAAGATGCGGGGTTCCTGGGGTCCCAGCCGTCGTTGCCGAACTCGTGGCCGGGGCGGACCTCGTCACGGTGAGAACGGACGACCACCGAGGCATCGAAGTGGAGGATGGGTTGCGAAGAGAGGGAGTTGCCGAAGAAGACCGGGAGTCGCCCGAAGTGGCGCTGGTGGGAGTCATACATGGAGGCCTTCTGGGCAGGGTAGAGGACATCGGAGAGGCGGGTCCCTCCAAGGCGGGAGTTGGCGGGCACGAAGAGCGCGTGCTGGGTGGATCCCAGATAGAGCCTGCGGTTCAAGACGGTGGGGTTTGTCGAGAGGACGCTCTGGAAGAAGTCGTATGCGGAGATGGTGGTCTGGTAACTGGAGGCATAGGGCCACTTCTTGCACCAGTTGGTGCCGGGCGGGGGGTCCGGCGCGGGGTGGATGAGGCCCTTGTCGAAGTCGAAGGGATTGGAAGCCCAGGCCTTGAGCACGACGTCCTCCGGGCAGGAAACGATCGGGCTTGGGAACGAGCCGCCGATGTGATCGAGCAGGACGACATGCGTCCAGCGCATGTGAGGGAACCAGGCTCCGACGTAGGAGGATGTTGAGATGTCCTCGCGGCCCGCGCGGCGGATGATGTCGAGGAACTGGCTGGCCGCGGCCTCCATCGAGTTCTTGGAGGCGTTGAGATCGGGCCACTGTGAGTACGTCTTGCCGGGCTGCCAGGAGTAGTTGGCGATGCGATCGGCGTGCTCGCCGGCATAGGACTGGGATGCCACGCCGAGTTGCTTGAGGTTCGAGATGCAGAGGGCCATCTTCGACGCGCGGCGTGCCTCGCCCAGGGCCGGGAGGAGGATCCCGATGAGAAGAGCGATGATGGCGACGACGACGAGAAGTTCGATCAGCGTGAAGGCTCGTCGAGAACGGTCCATGCCTGGCTCCTTGGGCAGCGGAGAAGCGTGCGCTCACCCGCCGAGGCCCGAGAGTTGACCAAGGGCAACGGCCTAGCCGTCAGGGCCCTTGCTTGCCTTGGCCGGTGTCGATCTCGAAGCCGTTGAAATCGACGCCACGAACACCGCCCCGGGACCAGCGGTAGTACCCGCGTCCGGCCTCACTGTTGATCCCCGGAGAGGTTGGGTGGCTGGCCGGGGGCTCCCAATCGGCGGGTTGGTAGATGAAGGTCATGGGGTTCGGGGAGGTGGGCTGCTGGGGATGCCAGCCCTCGTTTCCGAAGGTGTAGACGGAAGTGACCTCGTCGGTGTTGCCACGGGTGACGACGGAAGCATCGAAGTGGAGGATGGGCTGGCGGCAGTAGGGATTGGAGAAGGCGACGCGGACCTTGGTGAAGTGCCTCTGGTGGGAGTCGTAAAGGTGGGCTTTCTGGCCGGGATAGAGGACATCGGCGAGTTTGACATCACCCATGCGGGCGTTGCCCGGGATGAAGTAGGAGTTGTGGACGCCGGCCTGCCAGATGCGCTTGGAGAGGACGGCGGGAGCGGAAGAGAGGACGTTCTGGAAGTAGTCGAACGCGCCGGACGTCGGCTGGTAACTGGATGAGTAGGGCCATCGTTTGGCGTTGTTGGTGCCGACATCCGGGGGCGCGGGAAGGATGAGGCCCTTGTCGTAATCGAGCGGGCTGGAAGCCCAGGCCTTGCGGACGCCGTCCTCCGGGCAGGTGACCATCTCCTCGGGCAGGCGCGACTGGAGGTAGTCCTGGAGGACGAGGTGGCTGTAGAGCACGTGTGGGATCCACCCGCCGATGAACATGATGTCCTCGCGATCGGCGCGACGGCGGAAGATGTCGACGGCCTGAGCGGCGGCGGCGCCGTTGTCGTTGGGCTGTGGGCCGAGGTCGGGGTAGGAGGAGTATTTCTTGTTGGCTCGCCAGGTGAAGGTCCAGATGCGATCCTGGAACTCGGAGGTGTAGGACTGAGAGGCGGTGCCGAGTTGCTTGAGATTGGAGATGCAGAGGGCCATCTTGGCGGTGCGTCGCGCCTCGCCAAGTGCGGGGAGGAGGATTCCGATGAGGAGCGCGATGATCGCGATGACGACGAGGAGTTCGATGAGCGTAAAGCCGCGAAGTCGCCGGTGGATCGCCATGGGTTTTTCTCCGCGAGAGGGCTGCCGCCCCTGACGAGGCGACGAGGCATGGCCGAGCGGCCAAAGACCCAAGATACCCCTGCGGCAACGCCGGTGTCAAGGAGGCGTTGCAGGGGAGTGAAAAAAAATCAGTAGTAGGTGGCGTCGGGGCGAGCGGGGGCATCGGCGAGGGGCCAGCCGGTCCACGCCTGGAAGCGGATCCGGAGATCGCGTGCGATCTCGTCGGGCTTGAGCGAGGGGGTGAAACGGATCGGCGGCATGATCGTGAGACTGGCGCGGGCGCGGCGAAAAAGGCTTCCCCATGCGTCTTCGGTGACGGGAGTGCCCTCGATGAGGATCGGGAGGACGGGAGCGCCGGTTCGACGGACAAGCAGGCCCAGGCCGGGCTGGAAGGTGAGGAGGTGGCGGGGCGGGCGCTCGATGCCACCCTCGGGAAAGATGCCGAGGACGCCCCCGGCGGCGACGTGCCGGATGGCCTCGCGGAGGCTGGAAGGCTCGGCTTTGCCGGTGCGATCGACGAAGATGATGCGGAGCCATTGCCAGACGGGTTCGAGGGCCTTGACGCGCATGTCGCTGGCCATGATCCATCGGACCTCGAAGGGAAGGGCGATCTGGACGAGGAGGGGATCGACACCTGCGGAGTGGTTCGCGACAACGATGAGGCCTTCGGGACCGGGTGCGGGGATGTGCTCGCGACCATGGACACGGAGGCGAAGGACGACCCGTGCGTGGGCCCGCATGGCCCACCAGATGAACCCTGCGAGGGGGGAGGGGCGCGGGCCGCGCAGGAGCGCGCCGGCGGCGAAGCACCAGAGGATCCAGAGGCAGGAAGCAAGGATGAACCAGGCCGACGGCGTCATGCGGGCCGGATCGTAGCGGAAGCGGGAGGAGCGGGGCGATAGGATGGGTCATGCCGATCGAGGCAACAACCCCTTCGACGGAGTTCGTGGCCAACCTGGTGGGCGACGCCGACCTCGACACGCTCCTCCCCACACTTGCTCGAGACGAACGGAAGACGAGCGAGATCGACGACTTTGTGCGGGGACTTCGGACGAAGCAGGTGATGGCACTGGGGGATGCGCGACGGCTGGAGTGGATCCCGAACGAGAGCGTACACCTTGTGGTGACCTCGCCGCCGTACTGGACACTCAAGCGATACAACGACGGGCCCGGGCAACTGGGGCACGTCGAGGACTACGACGGGTTCCTGGACTCGCTTGACGCGGTCTGGGGACACTGCCTGAGAGTCCTCGTGCCGGGCGGGAGGCTGGTGTGCGTGGTCGGGGACGTGTGCCTGTCGAGGCGGCGGAACAACGGGCGGCACACGGTGGTCCCGCTGCACGCGTCGATCCAGGAGCGATGCCGGGCGCTTGGGTATGACAACCTGGCCCCGGTCTTCTGGCACAAGATCGCGAACGCGGCGTACGAGGCCGAGGGGGGCGGCGGCGGGTTCCTGGGCAAACCCTACGAGCCCAACGCGGTGATCAAGAACGATGTCGAGTACATCCTGATGCAGCGCAAGCCGGGTGGATATCGGCGTCCGACTCGAGAGGAGCGGGTACTGAGCGTGATTTCCGCGGTGAACTATCAGGCGTGGTTCCGTCAGGTGTGGATGGATGTGCCTGGGGCATCGACGAAGCAGCACCCCGCGCCCTACCCCGTCGAACTCGCGACGCGTCTCATCCGGATGTTCAGTTTCGTGGGTGATGTCGTGCTCGATCCGTTCATGGGGACGGCAACGACGCTCGCCGCGGCCGCGGCATGGGGACGGAACGGGCTGGGCGTCGAGATTGATCCGAGGTATTTCGGGCACGCGCGGCGCCGGCTCGCGGGGGAGGCCGGTCTGTTTCCCTCGGGTATTGACCTCGAGATCAGGGAGTAGGTCGGGTGGACCAGGGACGGCTCGAGCAGAAGATCGCCGACGCGGCGAGGCACTTCTGGGAGGCCCGATCGCGACAGCGAGAGCGCCAGGGAGCGAGTTCGGGAATCCGGGATGCGGGCGAGCGCTCGGCCGTCACGGGCGGCGCGCAGATGGACGGGTTCGCGGCGATTCTCCACGATCTTGTCGTAGAGGTGGGTTTCCCGGAGAACGGCATCGAGCGTCGTCGGACGACACTTCCGGGGTGGTTCCGGGCGGAGAAGGCGTGGGATCTCGTGCTTCTCTATCGAGGGCGGCTGGTCGCCGCGATTGAACTCAAGTCGCATGTCGGCCCGTCGTTCGGGAACAACTTCAACAATCGAACGGAGGAATCGCTCGGGAGCGCGACGGATCTGTGGGCGTCGTTCCGCGAGGGTGCGTTCGCCCCCGGGGCAAGGCCGTGGCTTGGATTCCTGATGTTCGTGGAGGACTGCCCCTCGGTGAGGAGGCCGGTGAAGGCCCTGGAGCCCCACTTCCCAGTCTTCGCCGAGTTCAATGGGGCGTCGTACGCGGATCGGTATCAGACACTCATGACGAAACTTGTGCGGGAGCGGCTCTACGACGGCGCGTGCCTGCTGCTCTCACCCCCGGGAGCGTCGGAGGTTCGTGAGCCGAGCGCCGAGTTGTCGTTCGCGAGATTCGTGGAATCCCTGCTCTCACGGGCCTTGGGCGCGCTCCGGGCCCCGGGGGAGAAGCGGGGCGAGTGAGGGCGAGCCCTGAGGGCCGTCCGCGTACCATCCCCGCGTGGATGACCTGTGGTCGCCAGTACGGCGGGAGGCGCACCGGCTGGTCGAGCCGTTGGCATCGAGGATGAGGCCGCGGACGCTCGACGAGTTTGTCGGGCAGCGTCACCTTTTGGGCGAGGGGAAGTTGCTGCGGCGGATGATCCAAGCGGATGTGATCACGTCGGTGATCTTCCACGGCCCGCCTGGGACGGGTAAGACGACGCTGGCGGACCTGATCGCGAGGACGACGCGGCGGCACTTCGAGCACGAGAACGCGGCGAGCGTGGGGGTGAAGCGGATCCGCGAGATCATCGACGAGGGGGTGCGGCGGCTGGAGGGCGCGCGGGGCAGGACGATCCTGTTCCTCGACGAGATCCACCGGTTCACGAAGGCGCAGCAGGATGTGCTGCTGGGGGACGTGGAGCGCGGGCTCATCACGCTGATCGGGGCGACGACGGAGAACCCGCTGTTCGCGTGCAACTCGGCGCTGGTGAGCCGGAGCACGCTGATGCGGCTGGAGCCGCTCTCGGTGGAGGACATCACGGCGCTCCTGAGGCGGGCGGCGGGGGACTCGGGACGGGGGTACGGCGCGCTGGATCTTCGCGTGTCGGACGAGGCATACCACCTGTGGGCCGTGAAATGCGACGGGGATGCGCGGAGGGCGCTGACGGCGTTGGAGGTCGCGGTGCTCTCGTCGAGGCGGGAACGAGGCTCGACGGGTGAGCCATCGGGGCCGATCGTGATCGATCGAAGGACGGCGGAGGACTCGATCCAGCGGAAGGCGGCGGTGTATGAGAGCGACGAGCATTACGACACGGCGAGCGCGCTGATCAAGTCCATGCGTGGCGGGGACCCGGACGCCGCGATCTATTGGATTGCACGGATGCTCGACGCGGGGGAGGACCCGAGGTTCATTGCGAGACGGATGGCAATCCTCGCGAGCGAGGACATCGGGAACGCGGATCCACGGGCGGTGATGGTCGCGGCAGCGTGCTGGGAACTGGTCGAGCGGGTCGGGATGCCCGAGTGCCGGATTATCCTGGCGCAGGCGGCGGCGTACCTGTCGCTGTCGCCCAAGAGCAACGCGGCGTACGTGGCGATCGACGAGGCGATGAAGGACGTGCAGGAAGGGCGGACGATCGCGGTGCCGATCTCGCTGCGGGACCCGCACGCGCCGCCCGCGGCGGACGGGCGGGCGCACGGGGAGGGCTACGTGTACTCGCACGATGCGCCCGAGGGCGTGACGGGAGAGGACTACCTGGGCGTGGAGAAGCAGTATTACCGCCCGGGCGAGGCGGAGAAACTCATGCGGGACCGGCTGGAGCGGATCCGTGCTCTGCGGGTCGCGCGGAGGTCATCGGGCGGGGCGTGATGGCGCGGCGCTACTGCGGGGGATCGCACACGCTGCAAGGGGAGAAGCCGGAGGCGCGGGCGTCGTCGAGGGGCATGGAATCGTTGGCGGCACGGAGGTAGCGGCACCCCGCGGCGTGGTACTTCTTTCCCGAGGGCGTGACGTGGACGATGAGGGGGTCGGGAGGCGGCGGGGCGCCCGGGAACATCTCGTTGAGCATGGCGGCGAGACGGACGCCGGCGATGGAGAGCTGGTCCTCGACGACGGGGAGTTTCGCATCGACGTAGGGGCGCGCGAGGCGATCGTCGGGGGCGAGGCCGGCGTAGACCTCGGACTCGGCGAGGGCGAAGGACTCGCGGGCCCACTGGAGGGGGTCCATGGTCTCGGTGTAGGCCGCGATGTCCTGCGGGCGGATCATGGCGTGGAGTTGGGCGGCGAAGTCCTCCCAGGCAAAGCCGGAGCGTTCGATGATGCCGCTGTCCCAGACCTGGTGGACTTTGGCGCGGCGGTTGTAGAAATAGACGTTGAGGTCGTTGCCGCCGCGGTCTTCCTTGTAGCCGACGTGAAGGGGCTGGTGGATGTCTCCGACGAAGTGGGCAAGGAAGCGGAGGGCTTCGAGGCGCTGGGCGTCGGGCTTGGTGCGGTCACGGAGGATGTCGGCGTAGGAGGCGATGGCGCTGACGATGTCGCCTTCGGGTGGACGGTCGCGGTCGGGCTCGTAGGTCGCCATGCCGCGGGGGACGTTGGCGTAGTGGAGGGGATTGGCGAAGCGGTACTGGGCCTGGCGGCGGGCGACGGCATCGGGCCAGTAGGCGGCGTCGGGGAGGTTGGTGGCCTCGGTCGCCATGAGGCGGTCGAGTTCGGCGCGGGCGGCGTCGTTGAGCCGCTGGTGGGCGATCCACGCGATGATCTTGTGGCCTTCCTCGCCCCAGCGTGCGGAAGCGGCGGAAGCGAGGGTGAGCAGGCAGAGGACGGCGGATCGGAGGAAACCGACCATGCGAGGGCTCCTGGCGTCGGGCTACTTTCGCGTGGAGCGGGGCTTGGGTCAAGGAGGGAGCATGCGGGGGTTATTCTCGCCTGCCTGTGATGAGGCGGGCGCCGCGCTCGAAGATGAGGTATTCCCAGGCCCAGGAGGCCATGACGAAGAACCGGTTGCGGAAACCGATGAGATAAACAATGTGGACGAGCGACCAGAGGAGCCAGGCCGGGAGGCCGGTGTATCGGGCGCGGCCGATGGCGGCGACGGCGCGGGCTCGGCCGATCGTGGCGAGCGTGCCCTTGTCGCGGTAGCGGAAGGGCAAGCGGCGGCCGGTGGTCAGGGCCTTGGCGACATGGCGGCCCATCTGGAGGGCGGCCGGGGCGAGGCCGGGGATGGGGTTGCCGCGGGTATCCGCGGCGTGGGCGAGGTCACCGATGACGAAGACCTCCGGGCGGCCCGGGATGGAGAGGTCGGGCTCGACGATGACCCGTCCGGCGTGGTCGAGCGGGACGGCGAGCATGGCCCCGACGGGAGAAGCGGCGACGCCGGCGGCCCAGACGACGTTGGTGGCATCGATGCGTTCGTCGTCGATGAGGACGCCGCGCTCGTCGATCGAACTGACGCGCTGATCGGTGCGGACTTCGACGCCGAGGCGTTGGAGGTCGGTGCGGGCGCGTTCGGAGAGGTCGGGAGGGAAGGAGGGGAGGACGCGGTCGCGGGCCTCGACGAGGACGACGCGGGCGAGGGAGGTATCGATGGCGCGGAAATCGCGCGGGATGGCGCGGCGTGCGACCTCGGCCATGGCGCCGGCGAGTTCAACACCGGTGGGGCCCGCGCCAACGATGACAAAGGTGAGGAACGCGCGTCGGCGGTCGGGATCTCGCTCGCGCTCGGCGGCCTCGAAGGCGAGGAGGAACCTTCGGCGGATGTCGAGGGCGTCGTCGACGGACTTGAGGCCCGGGGCGAGGTTCGCCCACTCGTCGCGGCCGAAGTAGGAGTGCGTCGCGCCGGTTGCGACGATGAGGACGTCGTAGGGGAGGGCGAGATCGCCGGCGTGGACGAGTCGGCGGTCGAGGTCGATGGAGCGGACGTCGGCGAGGATGACCCGTGCGTTGCGCTGGGTGCGGAGGACGCGCCTGATGGGCGCGGCGATGTGCGCGGGGGAGAGCATCGCCGTGGCGACCTGGTAGAGGAGGGGTTGGAAGAGGTGGTGGTTGCGCCGGTCGACGAGGGTGATGGAGGCCGGCGCGCGGCGGAGGGCACGGGCCGCGGCGAGGCCAGCGAATCCGCCGCCGAGGATCAGGACGCGGAGCACGGAGGAGGGTAGGGAGTCAGGGTTCGTCGGTGGGGATCATGGGAAGGGGGACGACGGAGAAGAGTTCGCCCCGGAGGGCCTGGAGGCAGAGGTCGGCGGCCCTTCGATTGGAGACGTTGGAACCCTCGCGCGGGACGCTCGAGTCGATCTGTTCGTCGAGGGAGTCCTTGGCAGCGCTGGAGAGGATCCAACCGAGGGGGAGCGGAGTACCGTCGAGATCGGCGCAGTCGAGCGTGACGGCGAGGGGATAGACGATGGGGATGCCGGTGACAGGGTCTTCGGGCGCACAGCGGATGAGGCGGTCGAGGAGGTCGCGGGCGTGCTGCCCGTGGGCCTCGCGTGACTTGGTAAGGGCGCGGACGGGAGAGAGGGCATCGTTGAGGAACTTGGCGCGTTGTTCGGGCGGGACGGAGGAGGAGGGATCGAGGTATCGGATTCGGATGACGACGAAGCGGGCATCGGCGATGACGCGGGAATCGGCGAGGCGGGTGGGGAGGGCGGGGTCGGGGCGGATGAGGACTTCGAGGAGGTCGGCGAGGCTCTCGCACCCTGAGTTTTCGTAATAGCCGCCGTCCACGAAGCGGAGTTTGCCGCCCGGGACGACGAGCGTTCCGGCCGGGGTGACGAGCGGGAAGCGCGCGGAGAGCATGGCGGCGGTGCTCATGCGCAAATCTTCGGAGAGCGGGGCGCGACCGAGGCGTCGCGTGTCGGCATCTGGCGGGATCAGGCCGAGCGAAGCGCGGAGCCTGGCGTCGAAGGTCGAGGCGCGGTCGTGGAAGTCGAGGTGGGAGATGGGGACTCGAGAGCCGGTCTCGACTTCGGTCGTGTTGAGGATGAGGCGGGGGAGTCGGCGGGTGCTGCCGTCGGCGCCGGCGTGGAGGAAGAAAAACCCTGACTGCATCCAGTCGTTGCCCTCGACCTGTCGCCAGGCGCGCTCGAGCGAGCCTTCGAGGGTTCTCGCGCGGTCGATGCCCTCGATGGCGAAGGGGATGAACTGCTGCCCGAAGTCGGCCACCGCGCCGCGGGCGAGCAGCGGCGAGAGGAGGTCGCGACCGAGGACGGCCCGGGCACGAGCGAGGAACGAAGACGCCGGAGCCTCCCTGCCCGGAGGGGTGCGACCAGCCTTGCCCGGAGCAGGAGCAGCGTGCGAATCCGTGTCGGGGAGGGGCGTGAGGGCGGATGGGTTGGCGAGGAGGCCCACAAAGACGGAGGCCCCGACACTCCCGCCGCTCACGCCCGAGATCGCGAAGAGGTGGTCGCCGAAACTCGTTCCTGCGAGGCGCGGGTCGGCGAGGGAGAGATCGTGGACGTGGGCGAGGGCGCTGGCGGTCCAGTAGGCGTTTCGGAGGCCGCCACCCTCCGCGGCGACGAGGAAGACGGGGAAGGGGTGGCCCGGGCGATAGGTCCCCGGACGAGGGCCGTGCTGAGAGAGGACGGGTTCGTCGCGCTCCCAATCGAGGCGGTCCTGCGGGGATTCGAGGCGATCGAGCAGGAATCTCGCGAGGGCGGCTCGCGGGTCCTCGGGCCCGGCCACGACGAAGGGCGTGGGGAAGGTCCGTATGGCGTGGTTGTCGTTCCGATCGGTGAGTTGGGAGAGGAGGAGGAAGAAGGCAAGGAGCGTGAGGAGAGGGAACTCGAAGCGGGCAAGACGCAGCACGATCTGGCAGAGGAAGAGGCTCCAGCAGGCGGCGGCGAGGAAGAGGACCGAACCCGGGCCGAGCACGGCTCCGACGTGTGGAGCGAAGATGGAGAGGGCGAGTGTGGCGAGGAAGATCGAGACCATGAGGAACCAAGCGAGTCGGGCGAGCACGGTGCCGGGACGATCCAGAGGATGGGCGAGGGACTCGACCGTGGATCGGAGCGACCGAGCGGCCCTGCCCCTGGCCCAGAGGGCGGCGGGAAGGGCGACGCGGTCGAGCCACGAGGTAAGCCTCGGGAGCAGGAGCGTCGTCGCGGCGGGGACAAGGACGACGAACGCGAGGGCGATGAACCCGCAACGGAGCAGGTCCGGGTGGGCCTGCTTGATCGCCCATGCGGAGCCGAGGAATCCCGCGCCGGCGGCGATAAAGGGCCCCGCGGCAAGGATGCGTCCGATGTTCGAGTGGATCTTGCGTGCCCAGACGCCGAGGTCGATGGGCATGGTGCTGCGCCGGGCGAGGGCATCGGAGGTGAAGCCGAAGACGGCGCTGGTCAGGAAGGCCGCGGCGAAGAAGAGAACGCGCACGGTCTGGTCGCCGGTGGCGATGGAGCGGAACATGTCGCGCGCCTGGGCGGGGAGGGTGCAAGCGGCGAGGAGGATGAGGAGGAGGGCGACGTTGGTCCGGACGGGGCGGGCGATGCGGAAGAGATCGCGGAAGAATCGCCACGCACGCCAGTAGAGCCCTGTCCTGTTGGGATCGACATCGCCCACGATGCGCCCTCCCGCGGGCAGGCTATCCCGCGCAGCGTTGGGGTGCAAGGCGAGGTTTGAGCGGGTGTGGATGGCGCGGGATCGGGGAGGCTCAATCCGCCGCGTGCCGGAGGGCGATCATGGCGTAGGCGGTGATGAGGACGGGGTTGTTCTCCATCCAACGGTCGTCGAGGACGCGGAAGGAGCCGTCGGGCTCCTGGAGATCGGCGAGGCGGTCGATGAGGTCGTTGGCCCAGTCGCGGTCGATCTCGGTGCCGTCCGGCGCGATCACGGTGAGGCGATCGGGGAGGGCATCGGTGGGATCGGCGTCGAACCAGGCGTCGAGCGAGCGAGCGAGCATGAGGAAGTAGTAGTACATCCCGTCCGTGCCCAGGCCGGGATTCTCGTCGAGGGTGTAGTGGCGTCGGATCCACTCGAAGGCCGCGAGGACGCGAGGGTCGTCTCGGCGGAGGTCGGCGTAGATGAGGCTCTTGAAGCCCGCGTAGGTCATCGAGCCGTAGGCGCGGAGGCGGCTGACCTTCGTGCCGTCGTCGAGGGATTCCTCGATGACGCCTGCGGGGCTCTGCCCGACGCCTTGCTCGTCCCTGTTGACGCTGGTGGCATAGATGAACCCGCCCTGACGCGAGCCGTCGGCGTAGGACATCTCGTTGACGGTGTCGAGCATCTGGACGCGGGAGAGGAAGACGAGGGCACGCTGGAAGGCGGGGTCGTCGGCGGGGACGCCGGAATCGTGGAGCCCCTGGAGGGCGAAGGAGAGGTTGGAGAGGTCCGGGCGACCGTGTCGGCCGTAGCCCAACCCCCCGTAGAACGGATGGGATTTCTCGACAATCGCGGGGGGTTCGGGCCCGCCTGTGACGGCGGCCTCGCCGTATTGGAGCGAACGGACAAAGTCCTGGGCGCGGAGGACGGCGGCGCGGGCCTCAGGGGTGTCGATGCGGGCGAGCGCCGAGAGGGCGATGGCGGTGTTGTAGCTGGGGAGGACGCGGTCGTAGATCCCGCCGTCGGGCTGCTGCATGGAAAGGAGGAACGCCGCGGCACGGGCGAGGCGGGGATCGTGAGGCGCGCCGGGCTCGTCGGACAAGGTTGCGGAGAGGACGAGGGCGGTGATGGCGGGGAAGACGGGACCGTCGGCGGGGATGCTCCAGCCGCCGGTCTTCTCGTCCTGCTGGGCGAGGAGGAAGGCGGACGCACGATCGAGCACCGCGCGGGCCTTGGCACGGTGCTCGTCGTCGACAGCGTGCGAGGCGGGAACCGCGAGGATGAAGGTGGTGAGGCACACGAGCAACCGGATGGCGGCGTGGGACATGGGTGGCCTCCTCACGGGAGTTTACCGACGCAGGGGCCCAGGGAGGCGGGCGTGGGTGTCGAGGATGATGGCGGTGGCGATGGCTGCTGCGGTCTCGACGCGGAGGGTGTGCGGGGCGAAACGGACGGGTTGGACGGCGTGCTCGCGGGCGAGATCGAGTTCGTGCGGGGACCAGCCGCCCTCGGGGCCAACGAGGAGGCGGATGGTGTCGGATTCGGCGGAAGGCGAGTAGGGCGCGCCGGAGGCGTCGGCGAGGACAATGAAGGAAGTGTGCTCGAGCGAGAGGGCATCACGGAACGAAATCGGCGGCGCGAGGTCGAGGAGCCAGGCCCGGCCGCATTGCTTCGCGCTCTCGCGGACGATCCGCGAGAGCCGTTCGTGGGCGGCGGCGCGTCCGGAGCGAGCGGCGGCGCCGCCGAACTCGGAATCCAGCGGGGCCCAGAGCGCGGCACCCGCCTGGCTGATGCCGTCGAGGAGGGAAGCGAGGCGGTCACCTTCGGGCACCCCGGAGAACACCTCGACCCTCGGGCGGATGGGCTCGAAGGACTGCGCATCGACGACTTCGATCTGGCAGGTCCAGTCGTGCCTGCCGGACCGGGCGGAGGCCAGAAGGCGGCCCGAGGCCACGCCGCCGCGGCCATCGAGGAGGCCGAGGGTGTCCCCCGGCTGGAGGCGTTTGACGCGGAGGGCGTGGCGTGCCTCGTCGCCGGAGAGGGTGAGGGATGAGCCCGGAGGCGGGATGGGGTGGTCGAGGAGGATACGGTGACGTCCCATAGTCAGGTTCCAGACAGAAGGAGGGGCGGTCGGGCTTGAGTCTGAGGGTCCAAGCCCCGATTATCGTCTCTGGGCGACGCATGAGCACCGGCGGCGAACATCCTCCGATCGCATCGGAATCGCTCGACGAGCGGGTGGACGCCCTGCTGTCTGACCTCGAGCGTGCAGAGGGGACGAACCTGCGCGACCTGGGCGAGGCCGCGGACGAGCCCGCGATCGAGGACGCGACGGATGCGCCATCGGTGTCCGATGCCGGCGAAGCGGCCCAGCGCGCGGTCGAGCAGGTGGAGAAGAACGTCGAGGAGTTGCTCGCGCAGGTCGAGCCGATCGAGGGCGCTGAAGAAGTGGCGGCGGCGAGTGCGGCGCGGGTTGAATCGACGTCGAGCGCCGAGGCAGAACGTGCGGCCACGGATGGTGACGGCGACCTCGCCTCGCTGGATGAGGCGCTTTCCAAACTGGCGGGCGAACTCTCGGAGAATGACTTTGAGAGCGCCGCGGCGGCATCGGCCGCGCCGATCACCGCGGCGGGCGCTCCCCCACTGCCCCCTCCGACGAGGGCGCGAGAGGGGATGCCCGAGCGTACGGCGCCATCGGAGGGCGGTGGCGCGATCAAGGGAAGGGTCGAGCAAGAGGTTGCGGCCGAGCACGCACCGCCAGCCGGTGTTGAGGCACGCGCGGTCCTGGCCCGCGTGGGAGAGGCGGGAGCGGCGGCGGGTCGTGTGCTCGGCCCGGTCGTGATGCGAACGGCACGGGCGGTCTCGAAACCGCTGGACTCCAGGCCTCCGGCGGTGCGCGATGCGATCGGGTGGGCGGCGCTGGTGACGGTGTTCTGGGCGGTGAGCGTGTGGACGTACATCCTGATCTTCCGGAAGCCGATCGTGCCCAAGGCCGGTGAGGCGCCGGTGATCCTGTCGACGCCGCAGACGGACCATGAGGCGATGGTTCGAGCGGCGGAGGAGGCGGTCAGGGCGCGGGCGCACGAAGCCTCGGGAGGCGACTCGCACGGCTCGAAGAAGGCCGGGGCATCGGGCGGGAAGGACTCGCACACGAAGCCTGCGGCAAAGAAGAAGGACGCGGCCCACGCGTCGAGCGGTCACTGAAGCAGCAAGGGTCGAAGGATGGGTGCGGGGCATGCCGTCGCGCGCGGTTTGCGCGCGCCGGTGCTGGGCGCGAAAAAAACCCCGGGCGATGAGGCCCGGGGCTGGAGGGGAGTGGCGGGAGTGACTCGAAGGCTCAGGGCGAGACGAACTTGCGGAGCGTGAAGACGTCGATCTGGCCGCCGAGGAAGAAGTTGGTGTCGTTGAGCGTGTCGACGCGGTTGGAGAGGAGCCCGACGGTGGAGGAGAAGCGGTAGACGCCGAGCGGGCCGGGGGCGTTGCCGACGGAATCGGCAGTCATCATGGAGACGGGCGACGCGCTGGACCCTGTCTGGCGGAGGGTTCGGAGGCCGAGGAGTTCGCCCACGCGGCGTCCGACCGAGGCGGTGAGGGACTGGACGACGAGGTCGATATCCGAGGTCGAGGGGGTGTAGCCGAGATCGGCGAGGGCGGGGACGAAGACGACGCCCTCGTCGTTCTTGTCGGTGTTGAAGGGGTCGGAGTGCTGGCTGTAGCCGTAGATCTCGGCGTTGAAGAGGTTGATGGGGTCGTTGGAGTTGGTGAGGAAGATGGTGGAGAAGTCCTGGAACTCGAAGTCGGCACGGTTGGTGGAGACGATGACGGAGATGCCCGCGGCGGCGAAGGCCTGGTTGAGGGTGTCGACGAGGTTCTGGAGGATGTAGGTGTCGGCCTGGAGGTTGTTGACGGAGCCCTCGATGCCCAGGGCCTTGGCGCTGAAGGGCTTGAGGGTGGCGGAGAGCCCGCCGGCGAGGAGCCAATCGATGGAGCCGCCCTTGGTTTCGAGGAAGATGTTCTGGCTGGAGCGCTGGACGAGGGTGTCGGATGGGCTCATGGTGACGACGAGCTGGTAGTCGGTGTTGAAGACGCCCTGGAGGTAGACGGCGTAGGTGGCGGAGGAGTTGGCCGAGCCGGTGATGGCGCCGGCGGTGACGAACTCGAAGAAGAAGTCGCCGTTCTCGTCGTAGCCGTAGGAGGAGGTCGCGCTGGAGGCGAGGACCCCGGGATCGGACCCGTTGGGGGAGAAGTCCGAGGGCGCCATGACGAGGAGGGCATCGCCCACGGAAGTGGAGGTGGTGGTGTCGAAGATGCCCAGTTGGACATCCCCGCGGAAGTCCTGCAGGGCGTTGATGCCGCGGCTGCCGAGGTCGGCACCGAGTTCGGAGAGACGGACGCTGACGCGGATGCGCGTGCCGGCCTCGATGGCCTGGCGAGAGTTGAGGTGGAAGACATCGACATCGGCCCAGACATCGTCCGGGATGCCGGTGTGCCCGGCGGGCCCGATGGCGGAATCGATGACGCTGGTCCGGACATTGCCGACGCGTGTGGAGGTGACGCCCGAGCCGTTGGAGCCGGAGACGATGTCGTCCTCGGTGTTGAGCGCGGAGTCGGGCCCTGCATCGAGGGTGAAGACGAACTCGCCGACCTGGACGGTCTCGACGTCGTCGGGGGTACCGAACTGGGCATCGGGTCCGGCGAAGGCGATGGGGAGCGGCGCATCGGCGATGAGGGCGCCGTCGCCGGCATCGGTGGTGGAGGTGAACCCGGAGTCGCCATCGTCGAAGACCTCGACGGTGAAGCGGTAGTCGCCGACGGCACCGGGGACGGGCCCGAGGTTGAGCACCTGTCCCGGGACGGCGAAGGCGTTGGAGTTGGCGACGACGATGGCGTAGGTGCCGGTGGTCTTGATCAGGTAGGCCTCTTCGAAGGTCAGGTCGGTGAGGCCCTGGGCGACGGGGAGGGAGAGGGAATCGACGGTATCGCCGCCCTGGGCGATGGCCTGGGACCCGTTGAGGCGGAAGAGGTTCCGGCCGGCGAGGAGGGCCCCGCCGCTCATCGCGCCGAGGCGGAGGATCTGCCCGGCCTGGAGGGTAATGGTGTAGAGGTCGTTGTCGCCGGCGAAGCGGAAGGTGTTGGCGTCGTGGTTGGGGTGATCGCCAAGGACGCCGCGGAGCGTGAAGCGCTCGTTGGGATCGGGGAGCCCGTCCGGTGCACGGTTGTCGTCCATGACGAGGTCGAGGTCGGTGCCGGAGTAGAAGTGGATGGTGTTGAGGACGTTGCCCTGGAGATCGGAGACGGTGATGATCTCGGCGTTGAGTTTGTCGCCGGCATCGCCGACGATGTCATCGGTAGAGAAGTTGTCCCCGACGCCGGCGTAGCCGTCGCGGTCGCCATCGAGCCTGGCCTGGACGATGGCGGCGCGGAGGGTGTTGGCGTCGAGCTCGAAGCGATAGACACCGGGGCCGGGCTGCCCGGGGAGTTGCGGGAGGGTGCGCTCGGTGATGGCACGGGCGAAGACGATCCGAGCGGTGAAGGTGGCTTCGTTGTACTCGACGGTGTAGTCGACGCCGTTGATGAGGCGGATGGTGACGGCGCCTGAGTTTCGGACCTCGGAGACGGTGAGAGCGTCGCCGAGGGTGGAGGCGTTCATCTGCTGGTTGAAGGTGATCTCGGCGGTGTAGATGCGGGAAGCCTCGGTGACCTGGACGTTGGTGACCTGGATCGTGACGGGGAGGGACTCGAGCGTCTGGACGCGGAAGTTCCCGATGGTGGTGACGGCCTGGCCGTTGGCGCGAACCGTGCCGATGGTGCCGGTGGCGAAGACGCGGTAGGCATCGGAGTTGAGGTTGGAGCCCTGGATGGCGCCGGTGACGGTGACGTTGCCGACGTTGGAGAGGCCCTCGGCGATGAAGTCGTCGTCGGTGCCGAAGAAGCCGTCGGGTCCGCGGAGGGCGCCCGCGGCGATGGAGGACCTGACCATGTTGCCGGCGATGGAGACGGCCCCGACGTTGCCGGAGGTGGCCTCATCGGCGTTGAAGCCCGAATCGGCGGTGGAGAAGGTCGCGTTGGCCCCGGCATCGCCGCCGGCGAGGATGCCCGACTCGGTCATGTTGCCGTTGACGGCGACGGAGGCGAAGGCCTCGCGGGCGGAGGCGTAGGAGCGGAACATGGCGGCGGCGGTGAAGGACCCGACGAGCCCGCCTGAGCGGAAGGAGGCGTTGTCCATCCCGCCGTTGAGGGCGACGGAATCGATGTTTCGGCTGACGTTGAGGGTCGCGCCTGCGGACCCGCCGACGACGAGCGATCCGCCCGAGAGATAGGAGACGTGGGACTCGCCGGCGAGGACGGGTGAGCCGAAGTTGCCGGCGATGAGGACGGAGCCGACGTGGAGGGCGGAGAGGAGGGCGGCGGAGAAGTTGCCGGTGACGATGGAGCCGACATCGCCGCCGATGGTGAAGCGACCATTGCCCGAGACGTGCCCGGTTTCGAGGGTCATGACGAAGGCGTCGATGATGATGTCGGAGTTGCCGGAGAGGTTGGCGCGGAGGGAGATGAGGCCCATGGAGGCGTCGTCGTTGGAGACGACGTCGAAGTCCGCGAGCGCGCCGGTGGAGGACTCGACGATGAGGGACGAGTCGAGCGTGGTGGAGACGAGGATGACGCGGCCGCCCGCGGCATCCCAGAACGCGCTGCCCGGGCCGGAGAAGGTGATCGTGATGTTGGCGCCCGAGTGCGTGGTGGAGAGCGAGCCGGCGATGGGCGTGCCGACGGGGGCGACGGCGGAGAAGATTCCGTCGTCGGCAAGGGCGAAGCCGGCCCCGCCGCGGGTGATCCTGGAATCGACATTATCGATGTGGGAATCGGCGAAGATGGAGGAGTTGGTGACGGTCCCGGCGACGGCGATGCCGACGAAACCGGAGGCCCCGGGGGCGACGCGGTCGTCGGCAGTGTTGTAGGTGCCGTCGAGGCCCGCGGTCATGCCGGCGGAGAAGCGGACGTTGTCGATGTTCCCGCCGACGTTCACGCCGTTGACGAGGCGGCCGATCTTGACGGCATCGGCGTTGACGCCGATCCCGCCCGGGGTGTCGTCGGCGCCGAAGTCGTAGACGCCGAGGAGGACGAGGGCGTCGCTCAGGTTGCCGGTCACGGCGACGTTGAAGATGGAATCGCCTGCGGCGATGACGGAGCCGGTGGAAGAGGTGAAGGCGTCGTTGCGGACGCTGCCGTTGACCTCCACGAACCCGATGGCCCTGCGGGCGAAGATGGTGGCCTCGAAGACGGACCCGTTCTCGACGAAGATGCGGCCGATGTTCCAGCCGGCCTCGATGCGCGGGCCGTTGACCTCGTTGCCGGCGACGACGCCGGCGGGGAGCTGGTTGCGGAGGGGATCGGTGGTGGCGACGCCGGAGGAGAGATCGGAGGAGATCCCGATGTTCCCGAAGGGGGAGCCCGAGGCGGAGAGGACCTGGATGGAGTAGATGATGTGGTCGGCGTAGACATCGCCCAGGAGGTGGCCCTCGGAGATGACGAGGGAGGCGATGTCGCCGGCGTAGGCGGCGATGAGACGCCCGGGGAGGAGGGAGCCGTTGAGGATGGTGACGCTGCCGATGGACTCGGAGTAGGAGACGATGTCCCCGCCGAAGTCACCGGTGATGTTGACGGTGGCGATGCGTCCGGAGGCGACGATGGACCCTGACCCGACGAGGGTGTTCCCGGGGAGGCTGGAGACGGCCCCGATGGTGACGGCGCCGGTGATTCGCGCGCCGACGCGGAGGTCTGAGTAGAGCTGGCCGTTGGTGGCGGTGACCTCGACGACGTCGCCGTGGACGAGGATGATCCGCGGGCTTCCCATCTGCCCGATGTGCCGGCCCGCGACGAGGCGGGAGACGGCGCCGGAGATATCGGTGGTGATGTTGAGATCTCGCGACGCGCGGAGGAGCGTGACGTTGCCCTTGGCCGTGGTCGTGGCGATGTGGGCGGCGAGGTCGCCGGCGGTGACCTCGATGGTGGTGATGGGCCCGGCGGCGGAGACGGAGCCGGTGAAGAGGGCGGCGGTGCGGATGGTCGCGATGGAGGCGTCGGGCCCTCGGGCGATGATGGTGGTGTTGGCGATCTGGTTGCCGGCGGTGATGAGGGTGATGGGCCCGGCGATCTCGATGGTGGACGAACGGATATCGACGGCGGCGTTGAGGGTGGTGAGGCGGCCCGAGGCGACGTCCGAGCCGCGGAGGCTCCCCGTCGTGATGAGGCTCGTGATGGAGAGGTCGGCATCGATGTCGGTGCGGGTGATGTGCCTGGCGGAGATCTCGCCGGCGTTGCCCAGGACATCGACGACGAGGTCCTGGATGTCGCCCAGGCGGCCCGCGGTGGTCAGGACACCGAGGTCCTCGCCCCCGATGACTTCGTTGCGGCGGACTTCAAGGGTCCCGCCGGTGAGGGTCGAGTTGCGATAGCCGGTGGCGGACATGAAGTCGATGTCGGCGAACATGCGGACGGAAGAGGCGTCGAAGAACCCGTTGGAGAGGGTGAAGTTGACGAGCCGCCCGCCGGAGACGGCGGAGCGGAAGAAGTCGGCATTGGTCCCGCGGATGTTGTTGACGTTGCCGGCGGAGATGAGTTGCTCGTCGTAGAAGAAGGAGGTCCAGAAGGCATCGAGGTTTCGCGAGGCGATGTAGGCGTTGATGTAGTTCCCGCCGCCGGTGACCTCGACGCGGTCGAGGCCCTCGGTCGCGATGAGGCTGGGCTCACCGAGGTTGGCGGCGTTGATGATGCCCATGATGTTCGCGCCGTTGGTGGCGGTGACGAGGGCGATATCGTCGTTGGCGACGATGGAGACGGAGGCGATGGGCGTCTGGCCGTGGTTGAAGAGGCCGCGTCCGACATCGACGTTGATGATATCGACGCTGGCGTAGATGTTTCCGCGGATGCCATCGAGCCCGTCGGGGGAGTTGCGGTCGCTGTCGGCGACGACCTCGATGATCGACCCGCCGCGGGCGATGACATCGCCGACGGCCCCAGCGACGAGGACGCGGACGATGTTGCCGGCGCGGGTGGCGAGCCCGTTGAGGAAGGGATCGATGGGGGAGCCGATGTCGTCGAGGTAGGCGTTGCCCGGGTTGGTGTCGACGTCGGTGATGGGGCGGTAGAGATCGCCGTTCCAATCGACGTTCATGGAGCCGGCGATGCCGAAGGGATCGAAGGCGCCCTGCCCGCCCTGGCCGCCGATGCCGTAGAACACGCCGAGGGATTGGGGTCCCCAGGCGGGGAGGGAGGTGAAGCCGAGGTTCCCACCGGAGATGGTGAGGGTGGCGAGGGAGGCGACATCGATGGCGACGATGTCCCCGCCCGGGGTCTGGTTGGTGATCTCGAGGAAGGCGTCGCCGTTGATCTGGGTGATGGACCAGACGTCGACCTCGCCCGCGCCGGTGATGCCGATGGAGGAGGTTGCGGAGGCGCCGTCGATGACGATGCGGCCGATGGAGACGCGGCCGGTGCCGATGGAGTCGATCTGGAGCCTGGCGCCGTTGAGGAGGCTGACATCGATCTGGGCGATGGCGACGCCCTGGGACTGCTGGACGGGGATGACGCGGACCTGGCCGGTGGCGGTGTTGGACCCGTCGATGATCCGGATGCGGACGCGTCCGCCGGCGTCGTCGGTGATGTCGATGGGAAGGTTGGGGGCGAGGGCGATGTTGGCGTTCTGGTTGATCGAGAGGTCGATCATCGGGAAGTCGACGAAGCGGAGGTCGGACCCGATGCCGAGGTTGAAGTTGACGCCGGCGTTGCCGGGCTGGCCGTCGCCGCGGTTGTAGATCCCGATCTCGGCGACGTCGCTGCCCGGGGCGGTCGGATCGTCGTCCTGGCTGACGAGGAAGGCGCCGATGACGGAGCCGGCGGAGGTGGTGACGTTGGCACGGTCGGCGGCGATGTGCCCGCCGACGCGGAAGATGCCGATGTCGCCGGACTGGCCCTTGTCGCCGGTGGTGATGTTGACGGACCCGCGTGCGTCGAACCCGATGGGATCGGCGTCGTTGTCCAGGCCGATGCCGCCGCGGATGTCGAGCATCCCGATGCGGCGTCCGACGACCATGGTGAACATGCGGAGGTCGCCCTGGGTGAACCCGGTGCCGACGACCTCGCTGCGGCCAGTCGAGAAGGTGCCGAGGTCGCCCCCGATGAGGAGGGTGACGGGCTGGACAGGCGTCCCGCGGATATCGGAGCCCGTGGTGATGCTGAAGATGGTGCCCGGGACGGAGACGGTCGAGACGCGCCAGTCCGTGTTCACGTCGAGATCGTCGGCATCGTCGAAGTTGAAGATGGCGGAGGGATCGACCTCGGCGCCGCCGGAGCCGACGTACGCCACGCCGACGCGGAGGGAGCCCATCGAACCGGAGAGGAGGGTGACGGTGTTGCCCTGGCCGGGGGTGTGCCCGAGGCTCCCGCCGCTGCGATGGAGCCCGAGGACGGTGGGCGCCATCCCGGAAATGGTCATGAGGTAGGGGACGCCGGTCCCGTTGTCCGCGTCGAAGAACTGATCGGTCTGGATGACGACGTAGTAGGCGCCGGGCTGGGTCGGCTGGAAGCGGATGGCGATGAAGTCGGCGATCTCCGTCGGCCTCTCGGAGGCGGCGACGGTGCGTCCGTTCTCGTCGAGGATGCGAACATGCGTCGCGAGACGGGTGAGGGCGTCGAGTTCGACGACGATCTCCCCGCTGCCGTCGGCGACAAACCCGTATACGTCCGCGGGGTCTTCGGCGTTGATGGCATCGCCCAGGCCCAGCGAGCCGCGGATCTCGACGGCGGTCGCGCCGGAGCCGACCCACTCGGCCCCGAGGAGTGAATCGTTGCGGAGGAACCCGAGCCCGTGGGCGAGCCCCTGCGCAGAGGGGAAGAAGATGCCCGAGCCCTGGGCGAGGTTGATGGCCTTCCAGTTGCCCGAGGCGAGGACGGTCTTGATCTCGTCCTCGACCGTCGCGCCGGTCGTCCCGTGGATGACTTCCTTCTCGTAGTAACGCAGGACATCGCGCGGCGGGCGGATGTTGGGCGAGTTGATGTCGCCCACGACCGTCACGTCCATGAGGGAGCGACCGGCGATGGCCAGTTCGCCGAGGGTCCGGCCCACGATGAGCTGGCTGCCCGTGTTGACGACGGTGGCGTCGATGTTGTTCTCGCCCTGCCATCGGCCGGCGTCGGACCCGATGACAAAGGCGCCGAGATCGCCGGAGACGCTGGCGGTGCCGACGAAATAACCGATGTTGAGGACATCGAGGGCGCCGCTGAACTGGGACGATCCGTGGACCACGCCGTGGACCATGACGCTGGCCATGGAGGCGCCGGACGTGTTGAAGAGGCCTTGGTTGAAGCGATTGAAATCGGTGTTGCTCGAACTGGTGGCGAACCCGCCGGGGTTGTAGGTTCCGGTGGTCGCGTTGTTGCGGACCCAGGGCGAGCCGATGATGACCGAGCCGGGCCCGGGGGGAAGCCCGACGACCGCGCCGGAATCGTCCACGCCGTAGCCGAAGCCCGTGGACTCGAACTCGTCGAAGAGGCCGGCGTAGTTCTCGATGAGGGAGAAGGCGAACCCGCCCTGGGCGAACTCGGCCGTATCCGGGGGATCCTCGGTGGCCTCGATGATCCCGCCGAACATGGTGAACGCGGTGCGGGAGTCGGTCCCGGAGAAGCGGATCTGCCCGATGCCGTCGTTGAAATCGGGGACGCCGTTGTCGTTGAGATCGACGAGGGCGAGGTTGCTCTGCTGGGGGCGTCCCAGGGCGATGGTCTCGACCATCTCGCGGTCGTAGAGGTCGAGGAAGCGGGCGGAAGCGCCGGCGGGCCCGGTGAGGGTGGCCATCACGCCGAAGATCCGTCCCTCGATGAGATCGGCATAGACGCCCGTGGGCTGGGTGCCCGAGACGTTGTCGATGCGGAACCCGTCGTTCTGCTCGAGCGGGCCGAGCGTGGTGGTGAGTTCGAAGGTGTCGAAGGCGGGGTTCGCGACGGTGGAGTTGAAGGTGAAGGTGCCCACGCCCGAGCCGGTGCTGCTCTGCGCGAGCAGGGCCGCGCCGGTGAAGGTGGCGATGACCTGCCCGCGGAAATAGAGGCGGACGGTCATGGTGTTGGCGTTGATCCCGATGGTGCTCCCGGGATCCGGGCGGACGTCGAAGGAGATCGACGTCATGGACTGGACGACGTTGATGGCCTGGGGATTGACGAACGAAAGGGTGAAGCGGTCCCCGTTCGTGTCCATGTTGAACCGGAGTTCCTTCTCGGTCCCGGTGGAGCCCGGCTCGGGCACAAACGCGACGGTGTTGGCCGAGACCAGCATGTTGTGCTGGATCCGGAGCCCGGACTGGGGCACGACGAAGTTGGGGCCGACGGCACCGAGGTTGGGCGGGGCCTGGTTGAAATCCTCCGTGACGACCTCGGGGTCGGCGGGCGTGATGTCCGCGTCCGTGGTGAGGTAGGGGATCGTGTAGCCGAAGAACGTGGTGACGGTCCCCACGCCGGTGGCGGGATCGACCACGTCCGGGGTGACCGTCAGGGTGAACAGGAGTTTCCGCTCTTCGAGTTGCTCGAGGAGTGGCGCGGCCCCGGCCGCGGACGCCAGCCTGGCGGGGGCAGAGGGCCGACGGGTCAGGGCGCGGAAGAAATCACGCAGCGAGCGAAGCGGAGCGTTCATGGGCTCTCCTGTCGGAACCTGGTCACGGCGCGTGCGGCATCCCCGGAGGAACGCGCGTCGGACGCCGGATGGTTCGAGCGACGATTCATCGTGTCCCGTGTGGCCGACCCCTTCCGCGGGCCTTCCCGCCCGGTCGGGGGCGTACAACCTAGCCGAGCCGCGTCGTTTGCTCAACTCGCACCACCAGCGGCAGTTGGCGAGCACCGACGCTCAGGGTCCGGATGGCAAGCGGGGGCCATCCATTGACCATCCCGTGGGCCGATCGGTCGGCCCGGACGTGCTTCCCTGCCCTTCGCAGGTCACCCACGTCCTGTTCCCCCTCAGCCTACACGATCCCCCATCGGCCCGCAAGTCGGACCTGTTTCAGAGGATCCGCTTGGCTCGCGGGTAACTCCCCAGCACCCGAAGTTCCCGACAGTGCTCCGTCGCCGCCTCGATCGTCGCCGTTAGTTTGGGATCGGTACGGTGACCCTGCGCATCGATGAAGAACGTGTACTCCCAGTTGCTTCGCCCGCTCGGACGCTTGTCGATGTGCGTCAGGTTGATGCCGGCGGCGTGGAACACCTGGAGGACACCGACGAGGGCCCCGGGTCGGTCCTGCGTCTTGAACATGATGCTCGTCTTGTCGTCGCCCGAACGCTTGGTTTCTTCCCGGGCGATGACGAAGAACCGCGTCACGTTGTTCGGCTTGTCCTCGATCCGATCGAACAGGACCTCCAGCCCGTAGATCTCGCCTGCGAGTTCCGACCCGATCGCCGCGGAGCCGGGCTCGGCCCCGATGGACAGGGCCTGGCGGGTCTCGTCGGCGGCGGTCTTGGCCGCCCGGCTGGAACTCGACGCGGGGACCAGTTCCGCCGCGGGATACTGCGTCGCGAGCCACGTCCTGCACTGGGAGAACGCCTCGGGCTTCGAGTGGATGCGGCGGATGCTCTCGGGCTTCACGTTCGCGAGGAGCGCGTGGTGCACCTCGAGCAGGGCCTCGGCATAGACACGGACGCGCTCGTGCCCGTCGCGGAAGGCGTCCATGGTCTCCACGACGCTCCCGCCCGTCGAGTTCTCGATGGGGACAAGCCCGTAGTCGACGTGCCCGCGAGAGACCTCGGTGAAGACGCCGGCGATCTCGTGGAGGTCGTGGTGCTCGACGCTGGACCCGAAGTGGCGCACCGAAGCCTGGTGGGAGAAAGACCCTGCAGGCCCGAGGTAGCCGATGCGGAGCGGGCGCTCGAGGGCAAAGGACCCGGACATCAACTCGCGGTAGACGCCCTCGATGGCTCGAGCGGGGAGGGGCCCCGGGTTCGCCTTGAGGACCCGTTCCAGGACATCGCTCTCACGGTGGGGCGCGTAGACGGGGATGCCTTTCTTGCGCTTGATGCGCCCGACTTCGACCACGAGGCGGGCTCGGTCGTTGAGCAGGCGGATCAGCCTCGCGTCGAGCGCGTTGATCCGCACCCGGAGGCCATCGAGGGGATCGGCGTGGGCCGGGGGCTTCGTCTTGGTGCGGCGGGGGGTTCGGGGCATCGGAGAGAAGTATCGGCGATTCCGGACGATGGCCGAAGAACCTGTGCGAGGCCGACTCCGGGAGAAACCTGATCCACCCGAGCCCTAACCTATTGCACATGGCCACACTCGCGACCCCGCAGAACCTCAGCGAGGCCAACAACCTGCTCCAGAGGCTTCAGGAGTTGCCCTGGGCGCTCCATGGGTCGCTGCTGGTGGCACTTGTGGGTGGGCTGCTGCTGTGGGCATTCGGGCGAAAGGTGGTCAAGCCGACGTTCGCGACGCTCGGAGGGGTGGCGGGGGCGGCGATGGGGTTCTTCCTCGCGCCGGCGACCGGGCTGCACGACATCGCCGGGTTCCCGACTCCGTACATCGGGCTCGGGCTCGGAGGCGTGGTTGGGATTGCGGCGGGGGTGGCGCTCTTCAGGTTCGCGATGGCCGTCTCCGGCGGCCTGGTGCTGGCGATCGTCGGCGTGGTGGGGAGCGTGGTCTACCTCGGGGTCGCCGCGCCTGTGGAACAAGACGAGGGCGAAACGCCCGCGTCGAGAGTTCAGGAGGGCGCGCCGGCGGATCGTCCCGAAGCGCCGGGCGACGGCACGGCTCCACCCGATGCCTCGCCGGAGACACCCAAGAACGAAACACCCACCCCCCCGCTTTCCGATCCGAACGAACCCCCTGGGCGCGTGGAGGCCGAGAATGAGCCGGCGATGCCGGAGGTCTCTGCCCGGGCGGAACGACTCGCGAAGACAGTCTCGGAACGGGCGCTCGCGTTTCTCCGCGAACTGGGGCAAGAACTCTCGTCTCGGTTCGACGCCTACCCCGCAGGCTCGAGGCTCATCATCTCCGCGGCGGGGCTCGTCGGCGCAGGGATCGGCGTGCTCGCGGGGCTCGTGATGCCGCGGCGCTCGGCGGGTGCGATCACCGCGATGCTGGGAGCGGCGGTGTGGCTCCCGAGCCTCTTCTGGCTGCTCCAGGCGCTGGATGCACCGGGGCACTCGTTCCTCGCTGGGCTGAGCCCGGGATCGTGGGCCGGGCTGTGGCTGGGCGCATCGCTGCTCGGGATCGCGATCCAGTGGTCGGGCCTGGTTCGGGCGTCGTCGGACGCTGACGACGGGCACGACGACGAGGATTGACCGCAGATCGCAGGCCCGGAGCGAGTGCCCTCACCTTACGAGCGGGGCCGAGGGTGGTCGTTCGACGTGCGCGGCTTGGCGCCCTTGCCCTCGATCGTCAGCCCGACTCGTCGCGTGCCTCGTCTGCGCGCGCGTCGGGCCCGCAAGGCGGGAACGGGAAGCACGCCGCGCAGGAGCCATGCAAGGGCGGCTGCCGCCGCGAGCGTCACCACCCAGAACTGCCCATCGGCGAGTGGAAAGCCCGCGGCGGTCATCGAAGCACCTGGAAGACGAGCATCGCGGCGAGGTAGGCGATCCCGCTCATCCATGCCTGTTGCAGGGCGGCCCACTTCCACGAGCCGCTCTCACGGGCCGTCACCGCCAACGTCGGCAGGCATTGCATGGCGAGGACGTAATAGACGAGGAGGGACCAGGAGACCGCGGGGGTGAAAATCGCTCGTCCGTCGTCGCGCTCGCCCGCCGCGATCCTCTCGAGGATCCCCTCCGACGCCTCGTCCTCGCCCGTGATGACGACGGCCATCGTCGAGACGAACACCTCGCGTGCCGCGAAACTCGTCAGGATCCCGACGCTCAGCCTCCAGTCGTAGCCCAGCGGCTCGAAGACCGGCTGGATCGCCCGCCCCAGCCGACCCGCGAAACTCCGCGCCGCCGCGTGGCGCGCCTCGATTTGATCGGCGAGCCGCCCCGCCTCGTCCAGCGTGAGAATCGACGTTCCCGGGAAGTTCGGGGCGTTCCAGATGACCACGGGATCGGCCTCAAATGGAGACTCGCCGGGCGTCCGTTCCGCCTCCACGATCGCCGCTCGCAGACCGATCGCCTCCTCGGGAGGATCAACCTTGGGGTAACTGCTGAGCCACCAAAGCACGATGCAGATCGCGAGAATGTTCGTCCCTGCCTGACGGATGAAGACCATCGCCCGGTCGAGGGTTGTGAGCATCGCGGTTCGGAGGCTGGGCCAGGCATAGGAAGGGAGTTCGAGCGCCATGGGCCTCGCTCGGCCTCGGAGGATCGTCCGCCTCGCGAGAAGCGCGCTGAGAACGCCGGCGGCGATCCCCAGGGCGTAGCACCCGACGAAGGCAAGTGCGGCAAGTGCGGGCGAGCGAGGGAAGAGGAGCGTGGTGACGAGCACGTAGACCGGAAGCCTCGCCGAGCAGGTCATGAAGGGGGCGACAAGGATCGTCGCGAGCCTCTCCTTCCGATCCGGAATGGCTCGCGTCGCCATGATCCCCGGGAGCGCACACGCGTGCGAGGAGAGGAGCGGGACGAAGGCGTGCCCGGGGAGGCCGAAGGGCCTCAGCACCCGGTCCATGACGAACGCCGCCCGGGCGAGGTATCCCGTTCCCTCGAGGATCGAGATCACGAAGAACAGAAGGCAGATCTGCGGGAGGAAGATGACGGTCGCGCCGATCCCGCTCACGACGCCGTGGGCGAGCAGGTCCCCCACCACCCCTTCAGGGAGTCTCCCCTCGACCCACGCGGCAAGCCCGGAGAACACCGAGTCGATGAGGTCCATCGGATAGGTGGCGATCTTAAAGAGCACCCAGAAGAGGCCCGTCATCACGAGCGCGAAGACGCCGACGCCGAGAACGGGATGCGTGAACGCCTGATCGAGACGGTCGGTGAGGGTGTCGTGACGGGCATCGGGCGCGAGTGTGGCCGCCCGCGCATGGAGGTCCTCGCTCCACTGGCGTAGGCCTTCTTCGGTTCCCGGTGGAGTGCCCACGGGGATCTTCGCCTGGGCGAGCGCGCGGCGGAGGTCGTCGATCCCTTCCCCGCGGCGCGCGCCGCAGGGGACGACCGGGCACCCGAGGGACTCTGCGATCGCCCCGGCGTCGATGGCGAGCCCCCGCCGGCGTGCGACGTCCGAGAGATTCAGCGCCAGGACGAGGGGCTTGCGCAGGCGAGCGGCCTCACCCGCGAGCATCAGGCTCCGGCGGAGGTTGGTCGCATCGAGCACGACGCACACGACGTCGGGCTCGCCCGCGAGGGATCCGCGGAGCGTCCCCGTGCCGGTGAGGGTCTCGCGCACGACACGCGCCTCGTGCTGGTCGAGGTCGAGCGAGTACACCCCGGGGAGGTCGATGACTTCGAGATCATCGCCGGCACGACCCAGCCTGGCTTCGAGCGTGGTCCCGGGGAAGTTGGACGTCTTGGCGCGGACCCCGCAGAGGAGATTGAACAGCGTCGTCTTCCCGGTGTTGGGGTTGCCGAGCAGGGCGACGCGCATCGCCCTCACCCGTCCACGGCGACGAGGATCCGGTCCGCGAGCCCACGGGCGAGGCCGATCCTGCACTCGCAGGTGCGGTCGTCGATCGCCACGATGCATGGCTCGCCCCTTCGGCAGAGGCGGACGCGGGCGTTGACCCCGAGGCCCATCGCTCGGAGGAGGTCACGGTCGGTGTCGGCGAGTTTCTTCTCGACGATGCGGGCGCGCTCGCCACGCCGAAGAGACGAGAGCGAACGCGACGGGCAAGGCCCGCCGACGCCGCACGCCTCGATCTTTCCGCTGGCCGCTTCGCCCCGTGCCATGACGCTCTCCTGGAAGGCTGATTGAACTGTATGGCAACTGAGACTCAATCGCAACTCCCCGCCTATCGCCTGGAAAACCACCCATCCCCGGCTGCAGCAACGCCAGATGGGACCTCTTTGCCCCCCCCTCGCTCACTTCACCCCCACTCCCACCCCTCCCACCCCCATCACCACCCACTACCAACCGATCGGAACTATTCGATCCGCGGGTCCACCCAGCGATAGAGGACATCGACAACGAGATTGAACAGGATCAGCAGCGTCGAGAAGACGAGGACAACCCCGACGATCATCGAGAGATCCTTGTTCTGCACGGCGTTGACGAAGTGCTGGCCCATCCCCGGGACGGTGAAGACGCGCTCGACGATGAACGACCCGGTCATCGCCAGGGCGCACGCCGGGCCAAGGAAACTGAGCACGGGGAGGAAGGCGTTCTTGAGGGCGTGGCGGATGAGGATGGCGCGTTCGCTGACGCCCTTGGCACGGGCGGTACGGATGAAATCGGAGCCCAGGGCTTCGATCATGCCCATGCGAGTGAGGCGGGCGATGTAGGCCGCGAAGGGAAGGCTGAGCGTGACGGCGGGAAGGATCGCGCCGCGAGGCCCCCAACTGGCCACGGGCGCGATCCCGAGCCAGACGCCGAAGATCACCAGCAGCACCGTTCCGATCACGAAACTGGGAAGGCTGATGCCCACGAGGGCAACGACAAGGGTGGAAAGGTCGAGGAAAGAGTTGGGACGGACGGCCCCGACGACGCCCGCGGTGACCCCGATCCCCAACGCGATGAGGATCGCGAGCGCGCCGAGGGTGACGGAGACCCAGAGCGAAGCGCCGACGACCTCGTTGACGTTCTGGTCGATGTACTGAAAACTCGGGCCCATGTCGAAGACGTAGCGCTCGGGCGGGGCGAGCCCGGCCTCCGCGGCACGGGCGCGCTCCTGGGCGATCTGCCCGGTCAGCCAGCGGTCGCGGGCGTACTTGAACCCGGTGATCCCGTCGAGATAGGACCAGTAGTACTTCCAACTGCTGTCGAGGTTGTACTGCTTCTCCATTTGCGCGATGACCTCGGGCTTGGGTCGGCGCCCGTCGGGTTTCTCGATAGGGCTGCCCGGGAGGATCCACGCGAGGGAGAGGGTGATCGTGTAGACCACTAGAAGGATGAGCGGGAGTTGGAGGAGCCGGCGGACAATGAGGGACATCATGACGGCCCGCCCTCCTCCGTGGGCTCATCCGCCGGGCGTTCGCGGACGACTCGGGAGACATCGGGACCGATGCCGTCGCCCAGGATGTCGATGAGGTAGAGGTTCTGCTCCGACCGCGGGTGGGGGTTGAGCCCCGAGACGCGGTGCGGATCGAAGAGGTACATGTTGACGTAGTGGTAGATGGGGATCATGGGCAGGTCGCGTTCCATGATCATGCGCTCGGCGTCGGAGAGAAGGGCCATGCGCCGCTCGGGGTCTCGTTCGATCTTCGCGGCGTCGAGCAGCGCATCGTACTCGGCGTTGGAGTACTTCCGATCGTTGTTCCCGTCGCCGGTGCGGGAGAGATCAAGGAAGGTGGTGGGGTCGCCGTAGTCACCATACCAACCGGCCCGGGAGGTCATGTAGTTCGCGTTCTTGAGGTCGTCCTTGAAGACCTTGACCTCCTTCTGCGAGAGCGAGACGGGCACGCCAAGGTGTTCCTGCCAGTTCCGGGCGATGACCTGCGCGACCTGGTCGTGCCCCGCGTCCTTGTTGAACAGGAGTTCCACGGTCGGGAACCGGGCGGGATCGGGGTAGCCGGCCTCGGCCAGCAGCGCCCTTGCCTCCGCCACCCACGCCCGCCGCTGGGCGGGGTCCTTGAAGTCCGACACGCACGCCAGCCCGACGGGCGATTCGTACCCCCCGATCGACCCGCGCGGGATGAGGACATTCGCCACCGGCTCGCCGCAGCGCTTCACCTCGCGCACGATCGATTCCTTGTCGACGACCATCGCGAAGGCGCGGCGGACACGCGCGTCTCGGAACGGGTTGGGCCTCCCGTCGGGCAGACGCTCCAGGCAGTTGAAGTTCCACCAGAACGTGCCGAAGGCGGGCACGGCGTGGATGTTCTTGCGCGGGTCGGGGGGGAGGCGGCGGTCGATCTCGTACTGGTCGAGCCCGGTGGCCTTGAGGGCCTCGTACGCCTCCCGGTGCTCGTCGTAATACTCGAACTTCTTGGCCAGGATGTCCGCCTTGTAGATCGGGGTCACGTCGCTCACCCAGTCCACCCCGCCGGTCTCGAAGGCGAGGACGGCGGCGTTGGGGTCGTCCACCGTCGGGATGTGGATCGAGCGGATGGCGAGCCTGCCCAGGTCCCAGTAGTGCTCGTTCTGCTCCAGACGCATCTCGCGCTTGAAGCGCCATGCCGTGAGTTTGAAGGGGCCGTTCGAGATCAGCCGCGGGGGCTTGGTCCAGCCAGGCTGGGTCATCATGCGGCCCGAGGACGCACTCACGGACTCGTACTGCCTGACGAGCGGGGGGTAGACCGGGTAGAAGATCGGGAAGGCGCACAGGTCGAGGAAGTAGGGCGTGCGCTCCGTGAGCGTCACGACGAGCGTACGTGAATCCGGCGCTCGGACCGCGACGCCCGCCCAGCCTGCGCCGAGTTCGGCCTGGCCCTCTTCGCCCGCAAAGATCCGCTCGGTCTTCTGCCAGAGTGCTTGCGCAGCCGCGCTCGTCCCCTCGCCGCGCTGGGCGTACTCGTCAAGGGCCTGCGACCGCCAGTCGAAGAACGCCTGGGCGCCGTCGATGAGCATGAAGAGCCCGGCGTAGTCCGCCGCGGTGTCGGGCAGGATCGCCCGCCGCCACGAGTATACGAAGTCTTCCGCCGTCACGGGCGAGCCGTTGGACCATCTCACGCCTTCGCGGAGGTGGAAGGTGTAGGTCAGGCCATCTTCTGAGATGTCCCAGTGCTGGGCGACGGCGGGGACGGTGTCGTAGCCGGGCGTGAAGACGTCGTTCTGCACGAGCCCCTCAAAGAGCGAGCGGGCCACGCGTAAGTCCTGCATCCAACTGAGTTTCTGGAGATCAAGGGACGTGACATCCCCACGGTTGATGAAGGTGAAGTCCGCGCGCGGGAGGGGGCGATCCACGAGGATCGGGATCACCACGGCGAGGGAGAGCACGGCGATGGCAACGAGGATCTTGCCCATGCCAACAGCATACCGGCTCCGCCTGACGGGGTGCCCGGGACATCGAGGCTAGACACGTCAGGGCCTGGGGAAGAACCGGTCGGCCGCGAAATCGAAGGGGCGCGAGTTGAGGACCCCGCCACGACCGAAGATCCGCATCGCGCCGTCGCGGAAACGGGTGTCGGCGTTGGCGTCGGCCCGCTCGAAGTCGGCCGCGAGCGTCGTGGGTGTCGGGGAAGACCCGAGGCTCGAGAGGGAGAAGTAGATGATGGTCTCGGCGTTGGCGACGAGTTCCCTCGCGAGGGCACGTTGGGCGCGCTTGGCCTGTGCAGCGGCCTCGTCGTCGCCGGTAGCGACGGGGGGAAAATCACCCTTGGCGAGGCGGTCGGTGACGTAGGCAAGGAGGTCCCCGCCCAGGGCCGCGGCACCCTTGACCTGCTCGGATCCCATGGCCTGCTGGCCCGGGGCGGTGAGCCCGTCGCGGAGGTGTCCCGTGATGCGGAGGGCGGATTCGAGCACCCCGGAAGAGGCCCTGGCGTCGCCCAGCGCCCGGATCTTTCGAGACATGCTCGACGTGATCTTGAGATAGCCCTCGGCCCGGAGGGCCTCGTATCCGCCACGCGCGACCTCGGTCGCCTCCATCATGCTGCGGACGAGACGATCGACGACAAAGGGATCCTGCTCGTCGATCACCGCGCCGGCGAGGCGATTGAGGATGGCCATCGCGGCGGCCGACTCGAGCGCGCCGCCACGATCGATCGCGTCGATCGTCCGTCCCAGACCGGCGACGGCCTCGTAACGGACGGCGGGCCGAGGATCAGTAAAGGACTGGTCGAGGATGCTCACGCCGGCGTCGGTCGCAAGGTCGCCCGCGATCACCAGCGCGTTGACGACCACAAGATCGCGAGGGTTCCGGGCGAGTCGCTGGAGTTCCGGCGCCAGGGCTCGCGAGTATTCCTGGCGAAATCGGGCCGAGACCCGGGGAACATCCAGCGGCTGCTGCAGGGCCTTCCTGGCGCGGCGGACCTGGAGAGGGTCCTCGCTCGCGAGTTGGACGACCCACTCCTTGGCGTAGGCATCGACCTCCGCGACCTGGGACGCGGACAGCGTGCCGCTGGTGACAAGATCGGCGGGGAGCGGCCCCCTGCCCGGCCCCTGCCCGAAGGCGGCGCAGGACCACGCGAAGGGAAACGCCGCTGCCAGAGCCATGAAGAAACGTCGCGCGTGCATAGGCCTCAAGCCACGCCCCCGAACTGTCCCGTTCGATCACCGAACGCTCGGGGGTCCGGACGGGACGGGAAACCTACCAGTGATGCTCCTCCCGGTCAACTCCGCCCGGGAGGGTCCTCCGCCATTGCAGGTCGGGGGAAGATCGGGTCAATACACCTCCAGGAAGACATTCCTCGTCGGCCTTACCTGCTTGTGGATCATGCGCCGAGTCCACGTGTCGACGGATTCGAACGCGACCGGGTCGGCGTCAAGGAAGCGGCCCAGGGCCTCTCCCGGGAGCATCCGCGCAAGCGCCTGGAAGACACCCAGTTCCATCCCCGCGACGCCGCAGATATACAGCAGGCCCCGCCCACCCTCGAGCACCTCGCCCGCGGCGGCGCACGCGGCGAGCCGGTCCTGGACGTACATCCCCGGCGCGCCGTCGTCCTGTCTCTCTCGGCTGAGCGACGTGAAATAGTGGAAGTTGGCGTGCCTTGACGACAGGGCCCGGAACAACTCGTCGTAGATGAGATCGCTCGCGTAGGGGGAACCCATCAGCAGCACGATGCGAGACGTCACCCCGGCCTCGAGAAGTTCACGGACCATGCCCCGGAAGGGCGCGATGCCCGTTCCCGTGGCAATGAAGAGGTAGTCATGGGCACACGGGTCGATCGGGAGGAGGAATCGCTTGCCGCTGGGCCCCGTAAGCCGGACCTGGTGCCCAGGCTTGAGGTCACACAGGTAGTTCGAACACACACCCAGGAAGAGACGCTGGGTCTCCCAGTGCTCGTCGATGACGCGCTTGACGGTCGTGGAAAGGACTCGCCCTTCGCCATCCTCCCCCCGCGAGGGGCAGGCGATGGAATAGAGGCGGAGTTTGTGCGATCGACCGTGGGTATCGACACCCTCGGGGAGCACGCCGAAGGATTGCCCGACACGGAAGGCGCCCTGGAGGCGTGTGCCGGTGACATCGAACGCGAGGTGGCGTGTGAACCCCGAGGCTTTCTTCCCGGCGCAGCGGACGTTCTCGACCACGACCGCCAAGGCGGGATCGGCGGGCGGATGCAGGTGCATCACGACCTCCGGCAGGACCGGACCCTGGATCGCGGGCGTCATCCCCCGCCGGGCCCCGTCAGGCCCGCCGTCACCGCCTGCATGACCGCGTCGAGTGAGGAGTAACGACCCTGCTCCACGCCGCCGGCCACCCTCGAAACCGCGTCGGTCATCGGCTTGAACATCCCCGCGGCCATGGACAGCATGGGATTGGCGGCGAGGAGGGCCTCGACATCCTGCTTCCACACCCCGCCGACGCGGATGAAATCCTGGGCTTCGGCCCCGTCGACGGGTGCGGTGACCTTGGCACGATCACCGCTGATCACGATGCGCATGTCGGACCCGCGGAAGCCCCCGGCGTCGAGCCCGGCCATGCTCAGGCCCTGGGCGCCGGCCTGCCTCATTGCAAAGGACGATAACGTCTCGCCGAACTGCGCCTCGCACGCCCGATCAAGCCGCCCGAACGCGACGATCAGAGGAAGGTTCGCCTCGGTGAACGCGACGGCGGCGGGCGATGTGGCGTGGATCCCCGCGCGGAGCGCGGCGAGATCGCCCCGTGCCGTCGCGTCGAGAAGCGCATCGAAGACTGCGGCGACCTGTGCCTCATCGCCGACCGGCCCGGCGTCGGCCGAGGGTTCGGAGAAGCCCGCATCGGGCGCTTCGGATTCCGGGACGAGGAGATCGACGCGGCCCTCGGACGTGATCGTGACGATGTTGCGCAAGCGCGTGCCCAGACGCTCGATCGCGGCGGAGGCTTCGCCCCGAGCACCGGACGCCTGATAGGCATCCATCGCGCCCGAGTACGCCTCGGTCGCGCGCTCGAGGGCCTCCTTCTTCAGCGCGTCCAGACGCTGGGCATCCTGCGAATAGCCGGTGCGGCCGTGGAGCGCGGGCTCCGCCGAGGCGAGATCACGCATGAGCGAGGCGTAGACGGCGCACGCCTGCGCTCGCGTCCACTCGACATCGCCCAGCATGTGCCGGGCGGCGGCAAGGGCGAGGTTGCCCGAGGACTTCGCGTCGCGCGCCGCGCCGCTCCCCGCGGCGATGGCCTTGTCGAGGCGGTCGCGCGTCGCGTTGAGGGCCTCGGCGAGGTCGCCTTCGAAGAGCGTCGCGAGGGAACGCAGGTTGCCCTCGAGGTCGGTCTGGAGCCCGGTGGCATCGGCCTTGGCGTCCGAGGCCTGCCGCTCGATCCGACCCGTCCGCTGCTGGACATCCTGGCGGGCCCGCTCGAGCGAAGCCCTCTGGTTGTTCAGACGAGTCAGTTCGAGCGCGATCTGGCCTAGTTCAGGCGCCACCTGCGCCGCCTGGGCCTCGAAGTCCGACGCCTTGGCGTCGAACGCGTCGGCCTTGCGCCGGTGCTCGGCGGCCTGCTCGATCAGGGCGAGCGCCTCGGTCTCCGAAAGGTTCCTCGCCTGCTCGCGGAGGAGTTGATCGCTCTGACGCTCCGCTCGGGCCTTGTCGCTCTCCGCCGCCGATGAGGCTCGCAGCGACGCCACCCGTGCTTCAACACCCTGCTGGCGGGTGCGTTCGGCCTCCACCGCCTTGGCGAGTTCGGCCACCTCAGCGTCGATCTTGCGCAGTTCCGGCGTCGGGTCGTGCCGGGCGAGCGCCGCGATCGTTCCCTGCAAGGAGAGCCAGCCGCCCAGCGTCGCTCTCGCGCGGAGGCTCTCCGAGACCAGCGTTCGGTTCCCCGCCTGGGCGGCGACGAACTCCATCTTGGCGAGCCCGAGGTGCGCGTTGCTCGTCAGGACAAGGGCCGAGGCCTTCTCCGCGGGCGACCCGTCGCGTGAGGCCGTGGTCAGCGACGAGACGATCCGTTCGAGCGTGCTCTTGCGGGAATCCGCCGGGGCGGATGCGCCGGCGGCCACGAACATCACCTCGGGAACCTGGTCGGCCTCGGGCAGGAGCGTCGCGAGCGCGTCGGTCGCCGACTCGATCGCGCGAGTGTGCTCGCTCTCCTGCTCACAGCCGCCCAGGCACAGCCCGCACACCGCCACCAATGCCCAGCGATACCCGCTCATGCCGTTCCTTTCCTGCCTGCCCGGCGCCTCGCCCGGGTGGACTTGCATCATAACCGCTACCCGCCGCCCCCGCCCTCCCCCCCGCCATCGCCCTCCTCGGGAGGCGGCGCGGCGGCCTCCTTCCCGGGTGGATAGACCACGGGGTACTCGGGCCGGGGTCGATACATCTTCGAGATCCACTCGACCGCGCGGAGGTAGTTCCGGTCTTCTGTCGATCGGAAGACCGCCCGCCAGGCGTCGCCGCCGACCGCCGGCTTGGGGTGGGGGAAGGCGGACTCGCCCCTGGGGAGCCCGAGATGGAGGAGGGGTGATTCCGCCGGTTTGTCGTAGTTGATGAGGGGGCGCCCGTCCGCGAGGCGGAACCGGTCGAGGATGAGCAGGTTGGTATAAACCGTCGCGTCGGAGTTCATCCGCCGGACGTGCAGGCGGAGGCGGCCGGCCTCCTCGCCCCCGTGGCAGCGGGTGGTCGCGCACGAGTTGACCAACCACATGCGATGGACATCGTCGCGGAAGGCCTCGACCGACCTGGGGTGGCCCAGGACCTTCACCTCGCCGTAGAGGTCCCTCGCCCGGAGGCGGAACATGAGCTCGAGCACCTGCTCCGGGCGCTTGCGATAGAGGGCCTCTCGTTGCTCCCTCGAGGCGGGGATCTGGTCGTGCCCGGCGTAGCGGTCGACGAGACGGTCGATGGTCTCCCGTGTGACGACCATCTTCGGTGGGCTGCCAAGGTCGATCTCGTAGACCTTGATGAGGTTGATCTGCTCGGGGGTCAGCAGCGGGAGGCCGGGGACGGGCGCCTCGTCGTCCGGTGGCGGGCTCGGCTCGTTCGGGCCCGCCCGGCGTTCCTGTAGCGCCCGGTGGGCAAGGACGAGCCGCCTGGCGTCGACCGCTTCGGGTTTGCCCGGCTCGATGGAGAGGATGTGGTCGAGTTCGGCGAGGGCGGCGTCGAATCGCTTGCGCGCGATGAGCCAGTTGCACAGCAGCATGAGCTGCTCGGTGTCGCGGTCGGAGATCGCCTCCCGGGCTTTGCGGTACTGGTCGGTGATCGTCCCGAGTTCGACGACGCGCTGGACCGTCGAGGCGCGGAACTCCGTCGCGATCCCCTCGATGACGAGGGTGAGCGTCTGCGGGGTGCGGTCCCGGAGGAGCCCTTTGAACCGCTCCCCGGTGACGAGGATGAGTTCGACTTCGGCCAGTTCCGTGCCCGGATCGATCACCGCGGGTTGGATCGCGAGGAGCGCGTGCTCCTGGCGCACCATCGCTCCGAGGAGGAGCCCCCCGAGGACCAACCCTCCCGCAACCCATGCCCGCGCCCGCGCCATGAGGACCATTCTCCGCTCCGCCGAGCCGGATGTCTAGGAGGGGGGCGAGGTTGCGCGCGACGCCCGGCCCTCGCCGGGCGTTCCGCACGCCTTGCCTTCCCGCCTTTCCCGCCCCCGCGGTGCGGGTTCAGGTCGACGGGCTTGCCTGCTCGACCGGGGGCGCCTCGCGCTCCCGGGGGATGAGCGTGAGGGCCTCGACGCCCTCGGGCTTGGAGACGACGACCTTGCCCTTCCCGTGCATCTCGCCCGCGAGGAGCATCTCGGAGAGGGGGTCCTCGATGTAGGTCCCGATCGCCCGGCGGAGGGGGCGGGCGCCGAAGTCCGGGTTGTACCCCTTCTCGATGAGGAAGTCCTTGGAGGACTGGTCGAGTTCGAGGAGGATGCCCTGCTCGGCCAGACGCTTCGAGACCTTGCCGACCTCGTACTCGATGATGTCGATGAGGTTCTCGCGGGTGAGGGGACGGAAGACGATGACGTCGTCGAGGCGGTTGATGAACTCCGGGCGGAAGAACCGCTCGATCTCCTTCATCAGCACGCTCTTGATGTTGTCGTAGTCGCCCGTCTCGGTGCGCTTCGAGAACCCGAACCCGGCCCCGCCCTTGATGATGTCCGAGCCCAGGTTGCTCGTCATGATCATGATGGTGTTGCGGAAGTCGATGTGGCGTCCGAACGAGTCCGTGAGGCGGCCTTCCTCCATGATCTGCAGGAGCATGTTGAAGACATCCGGGTGGGCCTTCTCGACCTCGTCGAGCAGCACGACGGAGTAGGGCCGGCGGCGGATCCGCTCGGTCAGTTGCCCGCCCTCTTCATACCCGACATACCCGGGGGGCGCGCCGACCAGCCGCGAGACGTTGTGCTTCTCCATGTACTCGCTCATGTCGAGGTGGACGAGGGCCTCCTCGTCGCCGAACATGAACTCCGCGAGCGCCTTGGAGAGCAGCGTCTTGCCCACGCCGCTGGGCCCGACGAAGATGAACGAGCCCATCGGACGCTTCGGGTCCTTGAGCCCCGCGCGGGCGCGGCGGATGGCGCGGGAGACGGCCTTGATGGCCTCGTCCTGCGAGATGACTCGCTTGTGCAGTTCGCCCTCGAGGTCCAGCAGGCGGGACGCCTCCTCCTTCTCCAGACGCTTGAGCGGGACCCCGGTCATCTTGCTGACGACCTCGGCCACCACGTCCTCGTCGACCACCCCGTCCACGTCTCGGGCGCGGTCTCGCCATTCCTTCTGGATGTCTTCCTTCTTCTTCCTCGCCTGCTCCGCCTTGTCGCGGAGTTCCGCGGCACGCTCGTAGTCGGCGGCCTTGACGGCCTCGTCCTTCTCGACGCTCAGCCGCTCGATCTCCGCCTCGAGTTCCGCCAGGTTCGGCGGCTTGGACATGCTCTTGATCCGAACGCGGGCACCCGCCTCGTCGATCACGTCGATCGACTTGTCGGGCTGCACGCGGCCGGTGATGTAGCGCCCGGAAAGGTCGACCGCGGCCTCGATCGCCTCGTCGGTGATCTGCACGCGGTGGTGCTTCTCGTACCGCTCGCGCAGCCCGCGCAGGATCTGGACCGTCTGCTCACGCGTGGGCGAGTCGACGGGGATCGGCTGGAAGCGCCGCGCCAGGGCCGCGTCCTTCTCGATGTACTTCCGGTACTCGTCGAACGTCGTCGCTCCGATGCACTGGATCTCGCCCCGCGCGAGCGCCGGCTTGAGGACGTTCGAGGCGTCGATGGCGCCCTCCGCGCCGCCCGCGCCGACGAGGGTGTGGAGTTCGTCGATGAACAGGATGACGTTCTTGGCCCGACGGACCTCGTTCATCACCGCCTTGATGCGCTCCTCGAACTGCCCGCGGTACTTGGTCCCCGCGACCATCATCGCAAGGTCGAGCACGACGATCCGGCGCTCGTGGAGGATCTCAGGGACATCCCCCGAGATGATCCGCTGCGCGAGCCCCTCGACGATCGCCGTCTTGCCCACGCCCGCCTCGCCGAGGAGAACCGGGTTGTTCTTCGTCCGCCGGCAGAGGATCTGCACGACACGCTCGATCTCGTTCATCCGCCCGATCACCGGGTCGAGCTGCTCCTCCTTCGCCAGTTCCGTCAGGTCCCGTCCGAACGAGTCCAGCGCCGGCGTCTTGCTCTTGCCTCGCTTGGCCTCGGGACCCGCGCTCCCGGACGCGCCGGCGACCCCGGAGGCCGAGGACGCCTCGCCCGACTCGGTCTCGCCCCCCGCGCCCAGGAGGTTCAGGACCTCCTCGCGGACCTCCTCGAGTTTGAGCCCGAGGTTGCGCAGGACCTGCGCCGCGACCCCGTCGTGCTCGCGGAGGAGTCCCAGGAGAAGGTGTTCGGTCCCCACGTAGTTGTGGTTCAGGTTCCGCGCTTCCTCGATGGCGTACTCGATCACCTTCTTGGCGCGCGGGGTCTGCGGGAGTTTCCCGAGCGTGACCATCTCGGGCCCGGCCTTCACGAGTTTCTCGACCTCGAGGCGAACCTTGCGCAGGTCCACGTCGAGATTCTTCAGCACGTTGGCCCCGACCCCGGAGCCTTCCTTGACGAGCCCGAGCAGGATGTGCTCGGTCCCGATGTACTCGTGGTTGAAGCGCTGGGCTTCCTGGTTGGCCAGGGCCATGACCTTGCGAGCACGATCCGTGAATCTCTCGAACATGGCGCCTCCCGTTCCCCCACCCTCGGTTGGATGCGACCGCGGGTCGGGAGTCACCGGTCCGCGCTCGCTGTCGAATCCTAGTCCCCGGGCCCGTCACAAGAGCCCGGACGATCCCATCTATCGGCCGCACGGGGCGTGCCGATCGGTCGAAGACGCTCAATGTCCCCTCCGCGTCGCACGCCGGGCGGTTCCACCGCCATCGCGCGCCCGGCGCGCGCGCAAACATGCCGTTCTGGCAGGCGCACGATCAGCGCGACGACGCGACGAGGCGGATCGGGATACTCGCCTCCGACGACGCGTCCTGCACCAGGTCCCGCATCACCACTTTGAGGCGGTACGCCCCCGGGGGCAGGGTGGCGGGAAGTTCAACCTCGTGGATCAGGTAGAAATCGCGACGCCGCGAACGCGACGCCTCGCGCACGCCTTGCGCAGGGACGCTCCACACGACGCGGCCCTGCTCATCGTGCAGCGCCAGGCCCTGCTCGAGTTCGACGCTCCAGCGGTCGCCCGTCGAACCCTCTTGCAGCGAGCGGTGCGCGAAGCGGTCAACCTCAACATAGACGATCATCCGCTGCGGCCGACCCGCGATGAATCGGTCGGAGTCGAACGGCACGTAGCGCCCGAACCCCATCACCCGACGGCATACCGTCGCGTACGTCACCCGGAGCGTCTGCTCCGGCGCGATGACCTCCGCCGCTTCGCGGAACGTGTCGAGCATCGCCGAGTTCGAGAGCCCTTCCTGCGCCAACGACGCTGCCAGGTTCCCGAACGCGGCCAACGAAGTCCGTTCCTCGTCGGTGAGCGCCTCGGCGGCCAGTCGCGTGAACGCCTCGTCCGCTGGGACCATCCCCGCGCCCTCCATCGCCGCCAGGATCAGGAGCGCTCGGAACGAGCGAGAGCCCGCCCACCCTTCGCGCAAGGCCTGCGCGAGGTCGATGGACGCAAGGTCGGCCCGATGCGCGGGATCGATCGGGGATTCGAGCGAGCGCGCAAGGTCGGGGTTGCGGGACGGATCGAGCACGCCCGCGAGCGCCACGATCGTCGGGCGGACGCCCGCGACCATCGCGCGGGCCGGATCCAGCGCCCGGGCAAGCAGCCACCCGCCGGCGGTGTCGGCGGGCTCCTCGACGTGCAGGGCATTCAGGCCCATGTTGGCCAAGACGCTACCGGGCGCCTCGGCAGGGTCGTCGCGGAGCGCAAGGGTCGCCGTCGGCTCGCTCGGCGCGGTGGCGGCCGAGAGGATTCGCTCGAGATCGACGGCGGCCTGGGCCCAGATCTCCTCTTCCGTCATCGGCCGCGAGGCGATGGACTCGCGCGGCGCGGGGAGCGGAGCATCGGGGGCCGAGGGATCGAGCAGGGTGGACAGCCCGGTCGACACCGGAGTGTCTCGCGGAGCCGAAGGGGTGGATGCGCACGCGACGAGGTACAGCACCGTGCACGCGAGCGTCAGAATCCCCGCAACGTGAACCGATCGCATGGACAAAGCCCTCCGGCGATGGATCGGATATCGGCCGATCGTGCGTGCCGATCGACCGAGAAACACGCCGTGGCACTCCTTGCGCAGCGACGATGCCTCTCATCGCTTATCGGACGACCCCGCGAGCGCGCTTGCGATTCTGATGGCCAGGCGCTCCAGCGTCCGCTCCGGGGTTCCGGCGGACGACTTCAGACGAGCATCGGCCTCCAGGGCCTCGATGAAGAGCGCGGCGGCGGTTCGAGGGTCGGTCCTGCGGGCCGCGGCGAGGAAGCAATCCTGATCGGGCCCCCAGAAGCGGAGTTTGCCGGCGACGGCGCCCGGGGAGGCCCCGCCACGGAGGAGGTGGCCCCCGGAGTGGATCCCGCGTGTGAGGTCGATCGCGGCGAAGGCCAGCAGGACGTGCTCGTCGCGCCGGGAGTTCTCCATGATGAGACGGAGGGTCCGGACGGCTTCTTCCGGGGACCCCGAGGCGAGGGCTCGCTTGATGGACCAGGCGTCCTCTTCACGGGTATGGCCGACGAGTTCACGGACCAGGTCCGTCGTCACCGGAGCACCGGGACCAGCGGCTGCGGCGAGTTTGGCGGCCTCGGCGTCGAGGCGAGCCAGGTCCGGGCCGACGTGCTCGACGAGGGCGGCGGCGGCGCGGGGATCGACCTCGCACGCGTGGCGCTTCTTCGCTCGCTTGACGATCCACGCCGCGGCCTCATGCGGCGAGGCGGGCTTGCAGGCGACGACGGAGCCGACGGCCTCGACGAGGGCGTCGAACCTGGTCCCGGTGGCCCAGCGATCGGAGGCACGGAGGATGAGCGTGGCGCTGTCGGCGGGCTGGGCGGCGTACCGCTCCATGATCGGGCGGTTGTCCTCCTTGACGAGTTGCTCGGCGGCATCGACGACGACGAGCTTGTGCCCGCCCATGAGACCGAAACTCCGGCACTCGTCGAGGACCTCGGCGGGCGTGGTCGAGCCCCCGTCGAACCGGAGCGTCTGCACCTCGCCGTGGATCGCCGCCAGGGCGTCGCGGAGTTGCCGGGTGTGCTCGTGGAGGAGGAAGAGTTCGGGCCCGTGAAGGACGACGATGCGATCGGTCGGTCGCGGGGCCGAGGCCGGTGGAGCGGGCTTGCGGCGCGCAGGGGGCATGACGCCAAGCGTATCCGGGCGCGGTCGGTGGATGCGTCAGGGGGCCACGGGGTCGTCGTCGTGGTCAGGCTCGGCCTCGGCCTCGGCTTCGGCTTCGGCCTGGGCGATGCGGGCCTCCTCGGCCTTGATCCGGGCCTCTTCCTCGGCCTGGAGCTGGGCCTCGGACTTGCCCTCGGCGGCGGCCTTGGCGGCGCGTTCCTTGTCGAGTTTCCGCTTGACCTGCTCGATCTTGACGCGGTCGGGGGCGAGGATGATGCTCGCCTGCTTGCCCATCCAGCGCGCGGACTGCTCGAGTTTCGAGATGTCGGCGAGCGCGCGGGTGACCTCGTCGAGGTGTTCGAGCCCGAGTTGGCGGTGCGCGATCTCTCGTCCGCGGAAGCGCTGGGTGAAGAGGACCTTGTGGCCCGCCATGAGGAAGCGGCGGGCCTGATCGATCCGGATGCGCACGTCGTGCGGGTCGATCTTGACCGAGCGCCCGAGGCGGACCTCCTTCATCTCGGTCGCCTTGGAGGCGGCCCGGGTCTTCTGCTCCTTCTTGGAGAGTTCGTACTTGTACTTCCCGTAGTCCATGATCTTGCAGACCGGCGGACGCGTGTCCGGGACGATCTCGACGAGATCGAGCCCCTGCTCCTGCGCCATGCGAAGGGCGTCGGCGGTCTCGACGACCCCGATCTGCTCGTTCTCGGCGCCGATCAGGCGAACCGGTGAGATCCTGATGAGATGATTCACCCGCGTGCGCTGCGGCATGGGTGAGTCGCGGAAGAATGGTCGCTTACCGATGGGCGTGCCTCCTGGTCCTGGCCCCGAGGATCGAGGCCGTGATCGTTCCCTTTCCCCACGCGGGTGCTGGGATGGTGTTGGGGGATGTCATGGGCGCCGGGGCGATCATGCCGGGACGCGTCGCGCACCCGATGACGCCGAGCGGGCGAGTGAGAGGGGCTGTGTGGAGCGGTGTGTCATCGTGCAGAGGGCGTCCTTCGGGCTCACGTGGCGTCGAGCGTGACGGAAGCCTAACACCGGTGTCCCCTGAGGGCAAGGGTTCATCGCGTGAGCAGCACCACGTTGAAGACCACACTCACGGCCGCGACGATGGCGAGGACCACCACCAGCCACCATCGGACCAGGTCCGCCTGCCCGAGCCCCCCGCTCTGATCGACGGCGATCATGGCCGGGGCCTCGGCCTCGGCCTGGGCAAGGCGAGCGACCTCCGCCGCCGGAAGCATGTCCTTGTGCGCCAGCGGCGGAGGCTGGCCCTTGCGGACGGAGCGGAGATCGACGAGGAGGTCCCGGCAGGTCGCGTAGCGTTTCCCGGCGTCCTTGGCCATCATCATCTCGATGACCTCGCTGATCCCCGCGGAGAGTTTCGGATTGACGTGATCGGGGGGGACGAGTTCGCCCTTGAGGTGCTTGTGCATGACCGCGGAGGGGTTCTTTCCGTCGAAGGGAACGGAGCCCGTCACCATGTGGTACAGGGTCGCGCCGAGCGAGTAGATGTCCGCCGGCGGGCCGATCGTCCGCTCGCCACGAATCTGCTCCGGGCTGATGTAGTAGGGCGTCCCGAAGGCCTTGCCGGCCTCGGCCTCGGCCATTTCCTTGTCGGAGACGGCGCGGGCGAGGCCCATGTCGGCCAGTTTCGCGACCCCCTCCTTGTTGATCATGATGTTCTTGGGCTTGACGTCGCGGTGGATGAGCCCGCGATCGTGCGCGTGCTGGAGGGCCTCGGCCATCTGGATCGTGATGTCGATGGCCTCGGGCTCGGGGAAGCGCTTGTGCTTGATGATGTCGTCGTACACCGTCCGGCCGTCGACGAACTCCATCACGAAATAGTGGAACTCGCCGGCCTTGCCCACGTCGAAGGCCTGCACGATGTTCGGGTGGTTGAGTTGGGCCGCGGCACGCCCCTCGGCGTAGAACCGCTCGATGAACTGAGGGTTGTTCGAGAACTTCCTGGGGAGCACCTTGATCGCGACGATCCGGTCAAGATTGAGCTGGCGGGCCTTGAAGACTGTCGCCATCGCTCCCGCGCCCAGTTTCCCGAGGATCTTGTATCCGGGGATCTGCTGCCCGCTTCGTTCGGCCTCGATGATCTGGCGGAGGCGGGCGATCTGGCGTTGGGTCACATATTGGTTGTCGACGAGGAGTTGGACGAGCGAGCGCTGGCTCGCCTCCTCCGACCTCGCCTGGGCGAGGCAATGCTGGACCTCTTCCTCGGTCGCCAGCCCGTTGTCGATCACGAGGCGCCCCACCAGCGTGTCCACGTTCGTCCCGCCCTTGGCGGCTTCCTGGATGGCTTCCTCGGCCTCCCGGGTGGTTGGGGGGGGCAGGGGCGTCGACGAGAGCGGAGCCGTATCCCCCGCGCGGAGCAACGGCGAGGTCTCGGTCAGGTCCTGGTCTCGTGGCCCTCGGCTCATCCAATCCCCTTGGGGTGCATGAAGATAGGGATCACCAACCGCGCGCGACGACACCCCCCCAAGCCGCCAGGCGTGACGTCGTCTCCATGATCGGTCCTACGGGTGGCGATCCTCCCCGGTTCCTTGCAACAGACGGCGGTCGGGCACCGATTGCGCCGACGCAGATGCCTGATTCGCCGTCCGAGAACTCTATGCAGACTGACCACGGACGGGTCGGATGACTCCTGGCCCTTGCCTGCACGCCGCGAGGATGACAAGCGACGTGCTGGTGGGAAAGTCCGCCAGAACTGGCGATCCGACGTCGGACGTTGCTCGATTGCAGGCCAGTTCAACGGCTCGGCTCGTCCCCGCACCTGCCGCACAACCCTTGCAATGGCCGAGCCTTGCAGTACGCCTGGCGTGATGTTCGGCCGGACAACGCCGTGGATCGGCCCGCGGATTGCACTACGAACGTTGTCGCCCGACGGAACGGGCGCGGTGTGTCTCAACCCAAGTCGCGCGTTCGGCGCGCGCTCGTACGGAGTTCACATGCGATTCATCACGTGTGTTGTTGCGTGGTCCGTCCCTTCGTTCGCGATGGCTCAGGCGACCTTCCAGGCTTTGGGAGACCTGCCGGGCGGCCCCTACGAGACCTATGTCTCCGGCGTCTCCGCGGACGGCAAGGTTGTTGTCGGCTCGAGCATCGGCGTGAACGGTGGAGAGGCCGTCTATTGGACCAAGCCCACGGGCTTGGTCGCGCTTGGAGACCTGCCCGGAGGGATCTTCCTCAGCACCAGCGTGGCCGCCAATGCCACGGGCAGCGTGATCGTGGGCGTCGGGCGGTCGGCGAACGGGCAGGAGGCCTTCCGGTGGGAGAGCGGCGTTATGACCCCGCTTGGCGATCTCGCCGGAGGGCCTTTTTCGAGCACGGCGACGGGCGTCTCGGCCGACGGCACGATCGTCGTCGGAGTCAGTGAGACGGGATCGGGCTCGCGCGCCTTCCGATGGACGTTTTCGGACGGGATGATCGTGATCCCGCCGGTCTCGGGCGACGCCGTCGGGCTCGGAGCGGGCGTCTCGGCGAGCGGCGAGGTCGTCGTCGGGCTCTCCGGGCCGCCCTCTCAGAACAAGCAGGGGTTCTGGTGGAGTGAGGACACCGGGTCCGTCGGAATCGGAGAGAACCCGAGCGCGGCGACCGCGGTCTCCGCGGACGGGCGCTACATCGTCGGCTATCTCTACGACGATGCGTATCGCTGGTCGTCCGACGGCGGGATCGAGACCCTCGGCTCCCCCTGGGCGCGGGCCTATGCCGTGAGCGCCGATGGGCGGACGATCGTCGGGGGTGACCTGACATGCCATCCGGCGAACTGTGCCGGGTTCTCGTTCGCGTTCCTCTGGACGCCGGAGAAGGGCGTGCAGGACCTCAAGACGCTGCTCACGACCACCTACGGCCTGAACCTGAAGGGGTGGACGCTGAAAGAAGCAACGGGCGTCTCGGCCGACGGGCGGACGATCGTCGGGAACGGAACGTTCGAGTACACGCCGGGCTTTCTGCGCGCGGAGGGGTGGGTTGTGCGTCTGCCCGGGCCCTGCAAGCCCGACTGCGAGGAAGACGGGGACCTCGACGCGTTTGATTTCCTGTGCTTCCAGGCAAGGTTCGCGGCGGGCGATCTGTGGGCCGACTTCGAGCTTGACGGGGACCTCGACGTGTTCGATTTCCTGGCGTTCCAGGCGTCGGTTGCGGCGGGCTGCCAGTAGAGGCCCGGGGCTTGAGCCCGGCGGAGCCCCGCGCGTCGATCAGGGACATCCGTCGGCGTGCAGTCCCTGGAAGCAAAGGAAGTCGAAGAGGTCCCAATCGCCGTCCCCCTCGCAGTCGGCGTAGAGATCCTGCTGGGCGTGCGCGCCCTGGAAGCAGAGGAAGTCGAAGAGGTCGAGGTCGCCGTCTCGCTCGCAGTCGGCGTAGCAGGCGCTCTTGCCGAAGAGCACGTGGTTGACGCCCGTCTGGCCGTTGCCCCCGAGATCAGCGGGGACCTTCTTGTAGTTGTCGGGGTACCCCCACCCCCCGCCCGGGTTCCAGAGCCAGGCGTTGTCGGGCTGACCCCCGCCGACCGCATGCGCCCCGGCGACGGCCCAGAGGATGATGGTCTGGGAGTTGGAGAACACGGAGGCGTTCCACGCGACCCAGTATTGACCCGCGGGAAGGAACTGATCCTCGAACGTCGCGCGGAAAAGGCTGTTGAGCCCGCTGGGCACCACCACGCCCGCTCCGGGCTTGGACTGCGCGACGAGCACGCCGCCCGTCGGCGGGAAGCCTTTGTAGACACGAACGGTGACGTCGCTGACGACCACCGGCTGGGGAAAGACGATGCCGAGGGATTCGAGACGCGTGAGTTCCGTGAACTCGGCGAGCGTGATGTCCTCGATGACCCAGAGGTCTCGATGGTCGTCGGGTGGGAGGAAGTCGGTGGCATTGGGCCCCGCGGTCTGTCCACCCTTGAAGGGGAGTGATGAGACGATCTTCTCCTGCGCGTGTGCGGCAGCGGAGAAAAGAAGGAAGGGGACGAGCGCAACGGCTGCATGGACGCGCGGCATCGGTGCTCCTTTCGCGGGTTGGGCTTCCAGCCGCCGGGGTGGGCCTCGGTGGGCGGCGAAGCGGTCCCCGTCCTCGCGGCGTGGTTCAGCCGGGGAGGGGATGTTCGAGGTGAGACGCGCGGAATCGGCGAGAGTTCCAGGCGCAGTCAGAACAATTTACGTCCGTGCCCGTCAGCCGCAGCCGACCGAGAACTTCCCCTGGAAGCAAAGGAAGTCGAAGACATCCCAGTCGGCGTCGTTCTCGCAGTCGGCGTACGGGTCCTGGTTCGCGAACGCGTCGAGGAAGCAGAGATAGTCGAACACGTCGAGGTCGCAATCGCGATCGCAGTCCGCATCGCACGCGAACGAGTGTCCGGGATTCTCAAAGAGCCACTGGATGGCGGCCTCGCCCAGTGCGCAGCCATAGACCTGGACGTCATCGATGAGCCCGTCGAAGCGGCCCTTGGGCTTCCCCGCGGCGAGATAGCCGCCGACAAGGAACGGTGCCGAATTTGCGCCCACGACGCTGGGCTTGCTGCTTCCTTCGACGGGCGTGCCGTCGACGTAGATCCGGGAGATCACGCCGTCATAGACCGCGACGAGCTGGTGCCACTGGCCGTCGGTGACGATGGTTCCGGCGCGAGCCTCGGAGCCGCCCGGGTGCGAGGCGTAGAAGTGCGGGCGATCTGGCTGGCCGTAGAACCCCCCGCCGTGGACCCCGATGGCGAAGAAGTAGCCGTTGAGCGTGCCGGTCGTGTGGCGGGAGAGGGGGAAGGAGGCGACGGCGGAGGGCGAGGGCATGACCCAGACCTGGAATGTCATGGGGGTGTGGTTGGTCATCGGGAAGACATCGCCCATGGAGACGACCCCATCGGTCGCGCTGGCGAGCGAGACGGCCCCGCCGGAGACTCCACCCGCGACGAACACCGCGGAACCGAAGAGTGTCCCGTGGTTGGCGCCCGCGCTGTCGAACGCCGTCAAGCCGCCGGGCTCGTCGAACTTCCAGTGGGCAAGGAGATCACACCGGGCGTCGAGAGCGAGGCCCAGGACTCCGGCCAGAACAAACGGGCTCGCGCGCATGTTGCGTCTCCTCGGGGGGGAGGTCACAGTCTATCGAAGATCGCCCGAAGGGAATGGTTTGCCGAAGGCCTGCTCGTGTGTCAGTCGCACCCGTTGGAGTACTTGCCCTGGTAGCAGAGGAAATCGAAGATGTCCCAGTCGCCGTCGCCCTCGCAATCGGCGTACGGGTCCTGGTTCGCATAGAGCCCGAGGAAGCAGAGATAGTCGAACACGTCGAGGTCCCCGTCTTCTTCGCAATCGGCGTAGCAGGACGGGCACCCCCTCCAAGCGACGATGGAGTGGGCGGAGGGCCCGAGGTCTGCGGGCGAGAACGTGCCCCCCACGTAGAGCCGGTCCTCCCAGACGCCAAGCCCGAAGACGCCGGGCCACGGCGGCGCGACGGCCGTGAACCCGCCTCCGAGCGTCTGCCACGCGCCGCCGACGAACCTCGCGACGTACTTGATGTCGGGCAGGGCCTGGCCGCCGAGGTAGAGCGCTCGGCCCGTGCCATCGTCAAACACGCGGAGAGCCTGGATGGCGCCGGTGCCGACCCAGTCGCCGACGGGTGACCATGACGCGCCATTCCACTTGATGACTTGGGTGTTCAGAAACCCGCCGGGTTGCGCTTGCCCGGGAACGCGAAGGCCGACCACGCCGGCATAGAGCGCCGGGCCTGACCCGTCGTCGAAGACCTCGAGCACGTTGACGGCGGCGAAACTGCTGAACGGGATGAGCGCCGGACCGAGCGACTCCCACGCCGCGCCTGTCCAGCGCGCGATGCCGAACGTACCGGGAGTTCCATCGATGGAATCGAACCGCCCTGCGACGTAAAGCTTCTCGCCCGTCCCATCGTCGTGCGCGAGGAGGGCGAAGATACCCGGATTGGCCGAGATGCTCGGCAAGGCGGTGGCGATGGGGGCCCACGCCGCACCATCCCACGAGGCGAGCGCGCACGCCGGGATGCTCGCGCCCGCGGGGAAGAGCCCGCCGCCGACGTAGAGCCTGCCCTGCCACGGGGCGATCGCCCACACCGCGCCTCGACGGCTGTCGGAGAGAGAGGCGACGTACCACCCCGTGCCCATTTCTTCCCACGCGGATCCGTTCCACATCGCGAGGCTGGCAGTGTTGATCGCCGTTCCGGCGCGTGCGAACCACCCTCCGACGACGAGCCGTTCACCCTTGCCGTCCCCTGGGTCAAAGGGCGTGATCGCGTTCACAAAGGCATTCGTGAAGCCATTCCAGATCCCTGTTGACAGGGCGTTCCACGTGTTCGTGGAGGGGCTCCATCGCGCGACATAATCGGCGGCGGCATTCCCCCCTGCGCTGGTGAAGGATCCCCCGGCATAGAGCCTCTCGGCCGACCCGTCGTTCCAGGGCACGATCGTGCCGACGTAGCCCCCGGCGACTCCGGGATTGCCGATCGTGGTCTCCCATCCGGGTTCGCACTGGGCGACAGTGCTCGCGGCGAACGCCAGGAGGGCGACGCAGCCAGCGGGGAGGAAATGAGGCATCGTGGACGCTCCGAGTACGCCATCACCCGGGCAGGAACACCCTACCCGGGTTTGAAACGGTTCATCGTCAGCCTCTGATCAGTCGCACCCGTTGGAGTACTTGCCCTGGTAGCAGAGGAAATCGAAGACGTCCCAGTCGCCGTCGCCCTCGCAATCGGCGTACGGGTCCTGGTTCGCATAGAGCCCGAGGAAGCAGAGATAGTCGAACACGTCGAGGTCACCGTCTTCTTCGCAATCGGCGTAGCAGACCGGCACGCCCGCGCCGATGTCGTACCCCTGCCAGCCGTTGCGGCTGTCGTCGAACACAAAGAGCTGGCTGTTGGTGTACCCCATCCGGAACGTCGACGCGACATTGATGTCGAGCTTCGACGTGCCGACGTACGCCCCGCTCGTTGTGAAGACCACCGCGTGATCCCGGACCCAATCCACCACGACGATCCACTGCGAACCGGGGTCGTAGCCGATCGGGTAATCGGCGAGGTCGCCGGGCCCGACGCCCGCCGCGGCCAGGTCGAGGTTGAACGTCGTCGTGAGGGCTCCATTCGAACGCAGGCAGACATTGACCCCGGCGCCGAACATCCGCGAGTAGATCACGTTCGCGTCGGGGTCGTAGGCGGCCATGCTCTGGCTCCCGGCGATCCCGGAGATCGTGTCGAGAAGCACGGCCTTGAGCCCGGTCAGATTGCCCGACCCGTCCGTGAGCGCCTCCATGAGCCCGTAATCGGGCGAGGGGCTCACGGGGTCAAAGGTCGAGACTTCCAGTTTGTTGGTGTTCGGGTTGTACATCCACCCGCGGGCGTCAATCCCCAGGGCCGCGAGGTCCTGGATCCGATTGCCCGCGCTGTCATACACCCACGCCGAGAACCCGGGGTTCCCGCCGTTCGAGGCGTAGTAGCGGTTGAACCCGGGATGGAACGCCACGGCCATGGGCGTCGAGCCTGATCCGGGTCCGCGCTCAAGGAAGATGGTTCGGACGGCGTTGGGCAGGGGCTGGGCAAGCGTGGGCGCCGCCAAGGCACCAAGGGACAGGGCTACGAGCAGTCTGGCATGACGCATGATCGGCTCCTCTCTTCTTGCTCTCTTTCTCTTCGATGTTCTCTCGACCGGCTGCACCCGCACTCGGCACACCCCGGCGGGTGCCCCCCAGCCTAGTGGAGCGAGGGGAATCACTCCAGAAAAAAAATGCTCGCGAAGGGACGCCTCAGGGGCTGGCGGGTCAGTCGCAACCGTTCGCGTACTTGCCCTGGAAGCAAAGGAAGTCGAACAGGTCCCAATCACCATCGTCTTCGCAGTCGGCGTAGGGATCCTGGTTGGCGAACTCCCCCTGGAAGCAGAGGAAGTCGAAGATATCCAGATCGCCGTCCCCCTCGCAATCGGCGTAGCAGGTGCATGGGGTGGAGGAGTGGATCGCGAGCCCGGTCCCCCCGCCGGACGCCGTGTTGGGCAGCGTGTGCAGGATGGCACCGTTCTTGTCCACCACCACGAACTGCCCCCCGCCGGACCCGGCGAGGATGAACGGGTCGCCGAGGTCGTCGACCGCGAGCGCGAATCGCGAACTGGCAGAGAACGCCCCGGTCACGCTCAGGAACGGCAACGCGTCGCGGTAGACGTCCACCTTGTTCGAAGCGACCGCCACCGCGGAGAACCAATGCTGGTCGTTGGAGGCGAGGGGGACGCCCGAGGCCGTGTATTTCGAGATCGGCGTCCCCGAAGCATCGAAAACCACGACCTCGTTCGAGGCCGTGCGAACCGACGCGAGGAGGCGGCCGCCGGCCTTGTCCCACGTGAGCCCGACGGGGCTTCCCTGGAAGGAGACCAGCCCGGAATAGGACGCCTCCACCGCCGCGCCATTGCGATAGACCGTGACGGTGTCTGCCGCGGTGTAGAACGCAACGTGGAAGGTGCCATCGTCCTCGACCGTCAGGGCGAGCCCGCTGTAGACCCACGACGGCCCGCCGCGCGGGGCATACGTGTGGAGCGTGGCGTTGTTGCGATAGACACGGACCGTACCCTGCGCGTCGATCGTCTGTGCGTGGTAGAGGTTCCCGGCGGCATCGAGCGCGATGGGCGTCTGGTCGGGCGCATCAAACACCCCGGGTGTGAACTGGAGTTCGACACCGTTCCTGAAGATGTCGAACCCGAAGGGCGGGTTGCGCCAGGTTCCGGCATAGACGTCACCGCACTGGGCATGGGCGGTCGAGGCCACGAGCAGGGCCATGGGTGTCCAGCGAGCGAAACGCATCATGTTGTGTCCTCCAAAGGGGTCAGGCCGGCCCGGGGAAGGAGTGTATCAGCACCCTGCGGCGAAGAGCCCCTGGAAGCAGAGGAAGTCGAAGACATCCCAGTCGCCGTCGCCCTCGCAGTCGGCGTAGGGGTCCTGGACGGCGTAACGCCCGAGGAAGCAGAGATAGTCGAAGACATCGAGGTCCCCGTCCCCCTCGCAATCGGCGCCGCACGCCGGCGAGACGATCGGGAACATCCGATACGAGGCATACCCGTCGTGCAGGCTGGTCTTGCGGATCACGACCACGAGGAACCTGCCCGCCGCGGCGGGGGGGAACTCGAAGCGCTGAAGGTCGTATTCGGCAAAGACATGCCAGCCCGTCACGTCTCCGAACGGGCCGAACACGCTCGCGATCGAGGCGAGGGACTGGAGGTCGTCACCGACGAACGCCTCGAGCAGCGTCAGGCCGTTCGTGTGCTGAACGACGTCGATCGCTTCGAGCCGCACCGGCGAGCCGAACTCGAAGGTGACGACGGCCCTGGCGGGATCGGGGACGTGGTCCTCGTCATAGACGTGGTCGTGCAGGACAAACGCGCCGGCAAACGGGTCGGGGTTGACGAGGTAGCCGATCCCGATGTCGTTCGGGGGAGGGGCGCCCGCGACGCTCCAGACCCACGAATCTCGAGGCTCGCAGGATGAGTCCATGCTGCCCTCGGGGATCGAAAGCCCGACGAGCCCCTGACCCGCCGCCGAGCCTCCCAGGATCCATGCGACCAGCACCGCCACGCCCACACGTGCGTTCATCTGCCTTCTCCTGTGCTCGGGGCCGGCGCAGGGGCGACCACGTTCAAAGCGACGCCGCCCGACTTGTGAATGTCTCCCTGTCGAACTCGGCCCGAGCCACGGTCCCCACGATACCGGGCGCCCGAGCGCGAAGGAACAGGAATCTTGTTCCCGCCGCTGTTCTCGGGCGGGTAAAACTCCCGCGGCCTCGCTCCCAGAACTATGGTTCAACCCTCGCCCAGGACCCGGTCGGAAGCAGACCCCACCGTATGCCCACACGCCTCCCGATCCTCCTTGTCCTGCTTCTCACCGTGGCGGCGCGCGCCCAGACTCCCGTCTCGCTGAGCGTGGAGTTCGGCTGGGCGGGGCACGTCGTGCCGGGAGCATGGAACCCCGTCCGTGTGCGGACCGACGCGGGCGAGCGGATCGTCTCGGGCGAAGTCGTCCTGTCCTATATGCAGACGACCACCCAGCGCGCCTCCCTCCTCGTGCCGGTGGTCACGACGCCCGGCCACGGCGGGCTTGCCGAGTTCCCTGCCTTTTTTCCTTCGAACGTCGGGGACGTCGCCGCGACCCTCACCCTCGACGGACGTATGCGCCCGGCCGTGTCGATGACGTACGAGCCCGTGCATCTGACGGGCTCGCCGATCGGACGCGTGCTCTCGTCGGCCGAATCGCTCATCGTCGTCGTCGGGTCCCACACCCTCGCCGCGCACGCCGGGGCATGGCGGTCGGCGTACACGCCCCCCGAGCAGCCGAACCATGCGCACATTCCGTCCGAAGCCGCCATGATCGAGCACGCCCTCGCCCACCTGCGAGTGGTCGCCATCGAGCCCGCCGCCCTCCCGAGAGACTGGATCGCGTACCGGGGCGTCACCCTCCTCGTCATCGATGCCTCGCGCGTCGGCGCGATCGACGACCGCGCACGCGAGGCCATCCGCGGCTGGATCTCCTCCGGAGGCCGGGTCCTTGTCCACGCCGACGTGAGTTCCCCCGTGTGGCGCACCCTGCTCCCCGAGCCCGCCCCCCCCCTGGCCGAGCCCCTACGCGTCACCCCCGGTGCGGACCTGCACGATTTGCTCGAGGGCACAGACCAGGCCCCGGCGGAGAGCCTCCAGGCACGCCTCCTCTCGCCGCAGCGCGAGCTGGGATGGACCGGGCGCTGGCCCGCGGAAGACGGGTTCCTCTTCGCGATCGGGCCGAGCGGATTCGGCGTCGTGGGCGTGATGGGCGTTGACCCGAGGCGTGTCCCCGCGGCGGTCTCGAACAACGCCGCCGCCGAACTCTGGCGAGATGCCCTCCTTGAACTCTGCCGCGACCTGCTCATCGCTCGCGCGGGCCTCCAGCCCGATTGGGAGCGGTTCGGAACCTCGGCTGGTGACATCGAACGCCGTGCCCTCATCGCCGCCTACGACTCCGCCTCCATCCAGGGCCGGGTCGGCCTGGGCACGTTCATCCTCCTCGCCCTCGCGACGCTCGCGCTCGTCCTGCTTGTCGGACCGGTGGACATGCTGCTGATCCGCCGACGCGGGCACGGCGAGTTCTGGTGGATCGCCTGCGGCGCATGGCTCGCGCTCGCCGGCGCCATCGCCTACGCCGTCCCCCTGGTCGTTCGCTCGAGCGAATCCCGGTCCGAATCGGCTTCGTGCGAGGACTACTTGCCCTCGGGCCCGGGATGGTCCTCCGGGGCGCTGCTCGCGTTCCACGGCACGTCCGAGACGGCGGCCCTCCTCGACGACCGCCCGGCCCCGTGGTGGAGCCTGGGCGAAACCACCCTTTACTCCTGGCCCGGGTCCGTCCGCTCGACCATCCAATCCACCCCCTTCCGAACCTCCCCCACCATCGCCCCGCTTCGACTGGGCGGACGCATCTGGACCGTGCGGCCCCTCGCGCACGAGTCGTCCCTGCCTCCGGGCCCCTCCGCCCGGGTCGTACGCCGGCTCGATCTCACCGAGATCGAGGTGCGCGGCCTGCCCGAGGGCACACACGTCGTCTCCGGCATCGTGAACCTCTCGGGCGAAACGCATGCGATCGCCATCGAACCCGCGGGCGATGGAAGCCTCCGCGCCCGCCCGAGCACTGACACTCTCAGCCCGCTCTGGCGGGAGGCTTCCGACAACGAGTGGTATCGCACCGACAACACGCTCCACCAGCTGACCCGCCTCCAGGGGTCGTGGCAGAGGGCCCGATCCATCGACCTCCGCGTGCGCTCCGGCTCGTGGGCCCTGGTCTCGCTGGAGGTCAACGGGGGCGTGGGCCCTTCGATCACCGGTGCCGTTGCGGTCCACCGGCGCGTCCTCAGGATCCTCGCCCCGATCGTGACCGAACCCGGATCGTCCGCGATCCCGGAGGACGCCCCATGATCTCCATCCGAGGGCTCACGAAGCGCTTCGGTTCGCTGACGGCCGTCGACAACCTCTCCCTCGACATCGCCCAGGGCGAGGTCTTCGGGTTCATCGGGCCCAATGGCGCGGGCAAGAGCACAACCATGAAGATCCTCGCGGGGCTCCTCCGCCCGGATTCAGGCCGCGCGCTCGTCGACGGGCTCGACACGGCAACGAACGCGTCGAAAGTCCGGCGCATCATCGGGTACATGCCCGACTTCCTCGGCGTCTACGAGGACCTCAGCGTCGACGAGTACCTCCAGTTCTTCGCCGCGGCATACAAGACCGACCGTTCCCGACGCCGCGCGCTCATCGACTCCGTGCTCGAACTCACCGACCTCACCGCCAAGAAGAAGGCCCTGGTGGACTCGCTCTCGCGCGGGATGCAGCAGCGCCTGGGCGTCGCGAGGGTCCTGATCCATGAGCCCAAGGTCCTCCTCCTCGACGAGCCCGCCAGCGGGCTCGACCCGCGCGCCCGCATCGAGATGCGCTCGCTCCTGACCGAACTGGGCCGGATGGGCAAGTGCGTCATGGTCTCCTCCCACATCCTTTCCGAGTTGGGCGAGATGTGCTCCTCGATCGGAATCGTCGAGCGCGGAAAACTCCTCTACGCAGGATCCGTCGGCGAGGCCGTCCACCTCGCCCGCGACGCCGACCTCGTCGCCGTGCGCCTCGAGCCCCCCGCCCCGCCCTTCGAGGCCCTCCGGGACGCCCTCCTCCTCGAACCACGCGTCCGCAGCGTGAAGGAGGACGACGGCTCGATCCTCGTCGAACTCGCCCCCGACGAAGCCCACTCCAGGCACTTCCTCCTCGAACTCCTCCTCGCACGCGGCGCACGCGTCGCCTCCTTTTCCCCTGTCGAGATCGGGCTCGAAGAAGCCTTCCTCCGCCTCACCAAGGGGAAGATCCAGTGATCGGCGGCGCCATCCTCCGAAAGGAGATGCGGCTCTCCGGGCGAAGACGCCTCGGCTATGTCTCTCGCTCGCTCTATCTCCTCCTGCTCCTCGTCGTCGTCTCGATCGCCTTCTCCGGCTCGTGGGCCTCCACCTTCCACCACTCGGGGATCAGCCAACTCGAATCCCTCCAGCGCATCGCCCCCACGCTCACCCTCACCATCCTCTGGTTCCAGTTCGTCGTGCTCTCCCTCGCGGGACCCGTCATGACCGGCGGCGCAATCTGCGACGAACGACGCGCCCGCACCCTCGCCACCCTCGCCACCACGCCGCTCTCCAGCCTCTCCATCGTGGTCGGCAAACTCGCCTCGCGCTTCGTCCATCTCCTCTTCGGTTGCCTCCTCGCGGCGCCGCTCCTGCTCGCCCTCCGCGTCTTCGGCGGCGTCGAGGCCGAGACCATCGCCGCGGGAATGTGCCTCACCCTCGCGACCGGCGTCATGGCCTCCGCCTTTGCCCTGCTCGGGTCGGCCTACGCCAGGCGGGCGCCCTCCGCGATCCTGCAGGGGATCTCGCTCTCCGCGGCGGTCCACCTCCTCCCGATGATGTTCACCGGCATCCTCCTCGCCACTGGGCTCCTCAACCGCCCGCCGCAGTGGATCATGGTGACGTGCGCCCCGGCAGTGATGATGGCCCTGAGCGTGCCCGAGTTCTCGTCCGCCGTTCCCACCTACACCATGACCACCCTCTGGGTCGCCAACGTCCTCTACTCGCTCGGGTTCGCCCTCCTCGCGTGCCTCCTCGCCTCCCACCGCCTCCGCGGGATTCTCCGACGCGAGGGAGAAGAAGCCCGCGCCGTCGAGGCCGCACGAACCACCGCCCGCACCCGCACCGTCGGGGATTCCCCCGTGCTCTGGCGTGAACTCCGCCAGCGGGCCCTCCCCCGGACGCGATGGGTCGCCGCGTCGATCCTTGCGATGCTGGCCCTCGTCGGCCTCTTCCTTGCCATCGACCACGAGGAGACGCGGCCCGTCCTCGCCTACAGCATCGCCAGCCTGGGCACCGTCTACCTCCTCGCCGGGGCGGCGATCCGCGCGCCCCTGGCCATCAGCGCCGAACGCGAGGCCCGAACGTGGGACGTCCTCCTTACCACCCAACTCTCCGCCGTCGAGATCCTCGCCGGCAAGTTCCTGGGCCACGTCCGCCGCCTCTGGCCCGGGCCCGCGCTCCTGCTCATCCCCCTCGTCCTTTGCCTCGTCTTGGGTGATCTCCACCCCTTCGTCCTTCTCCACCTCGCGATCATCTGGTTCCCGCCGCTCATCTTCCTGACGGCATCCGGGCTTTACTTCGGGCTCCTCTGCCACAGGGGTATCCACGCCTCGATCCTCAACCTCACCCTGGCGTTGACGCTCTGGGCGGGCACGTGGGTCGTGGTCCTGCTCGCCCTCCTCTTCTTTGAGGCGTTCGACGGGCCCGACGACGCCGTCGTCGATCTCGCCTCGGTCATCAACCCGGTCGTGATGTCCAACTTCGCCGTCTCAGGCGGGTCGCGCGGCTGGAACGGAACGTTCGACTTCGACTACCCCATCTGGAGCTCGATCGGCCCGACAGGTTTCACGATGATCGCCCTGGTTGTCGGCGCGACCTACCTCGCCGCCGCGGGCGGCTTCCTCCTTGCGACGAAGGGGCTCTTTCCCTCCCGCGCCGGACGGGTCGAGACCTGATCGCCCGAACCCGGCGCGCTTAGCCTGCGTTGTCCGTGACGAGCACCCCGGGGCCGCGAGGCGTGGTCACCGGGATCCAACCCTCGGTCAGTTCGGCTACCCGTGCTTCGTCCAGCGCGATCGATCCCACCCGCGCGAGCGCTCCTCGCATCGACGAGAGGTCCGCGTCCTTCCACGCGGCGCCCGACTCGGGCGGCCAGCCCTCGAATCGGGCGAACACGCCGCGAACCTCCGCCGCGCCGTCCTCTCCCAGCGGCACGAGGAACCCCCGGGCCACTCGACGCGCACCCGCGTGACCGCCGCAGATCGCCTCGTACTCCACCCCCGACGCCGACAGCACGACGAGGTTCAGCCCTCGCGCCCGCCAGAGCGAGATCGGCGCGTCCTGGCTCATGAGAAAATCGACCGCAGCCCGAGCCCTCGCCTCAGGTCCGCGATCTGTCCCGTGTGCGCCCCGTTATGGAAGACCATCCGCATCATGAGGCCCCACACCGGGATCTCCCCCTGCCCCCACCGCGTCGGGGCGTCCAGTTGTTCGTCCGAAGCCGAGCGGCACGCCTCCGCCGCCAGGCGGCAGGAACCCTCGTAGATCTCCACGCACCGCGAGAACGCCGGGTATGCCTCGGAGTCCGCGGCGGGGACCGACCCGAACGCGACCGACTCAGCCAGGAACCCGCCGCGCGCTCGCGGCGAGCCCGACGTGATGAACGCCCCGGCAGGGAGCGGCCCCTGCCCGGGCGCCGTCTTCGCGTCCGCAAGCCTCGCGATCGCACGATGCATCGTCAATGCGCAATGCCCCAGCGACCACGCGACATGGTTCGGCAGGCCCGGCGCCTGGGACGTGTGGTTCGTGTCATCGAACCCCGCAAGGTAGCGCCCGGTGAGGATCGGGCACGAAAGGATCGATTCGGCGAGCACGATTCTTCGGTCCATCCCGGATCGTAGACCCCGCCCTCACTCCACCCCGATCGAACGGTTCAGCCGCCGCCCGCGGTCGAGGTCGATCGCGCTGACGATGATCGATTCACCTGTAAGAGCGCCCGCCCCGCCCCGCCCCGCCGCCGGCGAGAGAACGAACCGCCGCACGACCGTCGATCCGGGTTCGAGGTCCATCACGCTCGCATCCTGCCTCGGGTGCCCGGGCGCGAACGCCAGCAGCCGGTACGACCCCGGGAGCGACCCTCGGTTGGTCAGCCTCGCCTCGACCAGCAGCGTGTCCCCCTCGCCCAGGCGGTACGAGAGATCGAGCTCGAGCTCGCGGATCCCGATCTCGAACGTCGTCGAGACGCTCAAGCCCTTGTAGTCCCGGTCGGCGACCAGGTCCATCTCGACGGCGAACCGGTGCGTCCCCGCTTCCTCCCCCGCGCTGAACGACATCCAGAACGGAAGCGTCGCCGAGGCCCCGGGCGCGATCGAGAACGGGATCGTCCGCGGCGAGATCCGCCACGTCCGGTTTCGCTCCCCCGTCACCCCGCCCAGGCCCCCCGGCTCCGTCACCATCAGCCGGCCCTCGATCCTCACCCCCCATGGGTTCTCCAGGCGGATCCCCATCGCGTGCCGGTCGGCGTCCGACTCCACAAACCCGGGTTCGAGCCTCAGCGACGAGACGAACCGGATCATGTTGATGTCCACGCCTTCCAGAAACACCGGGCTCTCCGAGACCGGGATCACGTGCTCGCCCGGGCCCGTCGAGGTCGCCCCCGTCCGCTCCACCCTTGCCCGGTTCGAGAAGACATCCACCGCCTCCACCTCGCCGGGCCCCAGGAACGCGCGGACGTGCCCACGCCCCGGCGCGTCGCGCCACAGCACCAGCGCCCCGGCGCGCTCGCTCCCGGGCTCGGGCGCAAGCGCCAGGCATTTGACCCCCGGCCCGAGGTCGATCCACCCCGCGAACCGACGTGCGTTGAGGTGGTCGTGCAGGGTCCGCCACAGCCCGAGCGTCGGCCCGGGCATGAACTGCGCTTCGGAGCCCCCCGTCCACGTCCAGGGCTCGTGCAGCGCCAGCACCGTCTGCCCCTCGCCGTTGAACTCCACCCACGCGAGGATCGCCTTCCTCGCACAGTCGATCACCGTCGAACGCGCGCCGAATCGTTCGACATCCAGCGTCCCGAGCACGAGCCACAGCCCCGGCCTCACGCCCGACGCCGTCAGGTCCTCCCACGTCCGCGCCAGCAGCGGGATCCCCGCATCGGGCACGCTCGCGGGCACGAACCACGACACGGCTCCGACCGGCGACCCTGGCGCAAAGATCGCCGGGTCGATCTCCTGATCGACGCGCAGGCCAAGGGCGATCGTCGGTCCGGGGACGAGTTGCGCAATCTCCGCGCCCGCCGCCGCCGCGGATGACGACGGTCGCGTCCCCGCGCGGGCGCTCCCGTCGGGGCCGATCTGCCAGCGCTTGACGCTCTGCCCGAATCGGTCGAGGAAAGGAACGAGGTAGGGCGCCCATGCCTTGCCCGGCAGTTCGAGCACGCCAAGCGGGTCGTCCGGATCGACGATGGCCTCGCCACGGAGTTCCTCCGGCGCGCGGGCGAGGACGAAACTCGGCGTCACCCACATCGACTCCAGCCGGTCGACGACCGGGTGGATCCGCGAGAGCAGGCCGGGAAGGTCCGAGGCGCGGGTCGATTCGGTCCAGATCGGGAGCGACGCCGAGCCGACCCCCGAGGCGCGGACGACATCGGGCAGGACGCCCCACATCTCGTCCGGGATATTCGACGCCGTCAGCCCCAGGCGTGCGCGATCACGCATCGTGGCGTGCCCGGGCTCGAACGGAGGCATGTAAAGGAAATCGACGTATCGCGTCCCGACCCTCAGGTCGCCCGTGTACAGCGTCAGCGTCGCCCGGTACCACCCGAACGCCGAGACGTCCGGCCGGAAGCGATGGACGGACGTGCCGGGCGCAAGGTCGTATTCGTCCGCGTCGGCCTCTCGCCCGTCGATGTCCTGCACGAGCACCTGGGCGCGCAGGGCCTGCCCGGCGAGGTCTCGCACCTCGACGAGCAGTTCGGGCGTCTCCGGCGCGACCACGATGTTCGCCGTCGATCTCGTCCCGAAGACCATCCGGGGCAGTTGGATGACCGTCACGTCGTCGAACCATGCGACGGCCCCGAGGTCTTCCTCCCAGACGTGGTGCCGCCCGAGCACGGGCGGGGTGAACTCCCGTGGCTGGAGGAGGAGGGCCTCGATGCGGAGGTACGCCGCACCGGGCGTGCCGCCGCGCATCGTCACCATGACCGTTTTCCATTCGTCCCCGTCGCTGCGGACGAGGTCGCTCCGCCCCGAGACAATGGGCCGCTCCTGCGAATCAAGGATCTCCGCGTAGAGCGCCGCCCGCGCACGCTTCACCCCACGAGTCCGGACCCTCGCCGCGACGAGGTAGTCCGCCTCGGGAAACACATTGACCGCGCCTGCCTCCAGGCGAACCGCCGTGCTCCCGCCCTTGGTGGGCACGGCGAGCGACCCTTCTCCTCGGAACGCGACGCTGTAGTCGAGAAACGCCCGGTTGAAGATGGGGAACCCCGGACGCATCCGCCCCGCGGCAGGGTCGTCCTGGGCACGGACCCACGACCGGGGCACGGGAAGCGGGTTCGTCTCGCGCTCCTCGAAATCAAACACGCGGACCACCCGCCCGGCCTGGAGCGGGCGTCGGGTCGTTTCATCCTGGGCCGCGGCAGGGACCGCCGCCCAAAGCACGAGGATCGTCGCCAGCGCGCGCACCATCGTGGACATATCGACCGGCCCGCCGCCCCTCATGCACACGATTCGCTCCGGTGGCCTGGCGCCGACCGGCCCGCGGGCGAGGCGCCGGGGGATAGACTGACGGCCTCGACGGGAACAAGGATCAACCATGCACCAACGTGTCCCCTTCGAGCCCTTCTCTCCCACGGGGGATGCCCGGGAAGCGAGCGCCGCGTTCTTCGGGGTCATGTCGAGGCGGCGGAGCGTCAGGGAGTTCTCCGACCGCCCGGTCGAGGTCGAGGTGATCCGCAGCCTCGTGCGGGCCGCGGGGACCGCCCCCAGCGGGGCGAACAAGCAGCCATGGCGGTTCATCGCCGTTTCGGATCCATCGCTCAAGAAGCAGATCCGCGAAGGGGCCGAGGCGGAGGAGCGGGAGTTCTACGCCCGGCGGGCGGGTGAGGCGTGGCTCCGCGATCTCGAGCCCCTGGGCACGGACGCCGACAAGTCCTTCCTGGAGGACGCCCCGTGGGTGATCGCGGTCTTCAAACTCATCAAGGACGACGACGGAGGGCAGACCTACTACGTCAACGAGAGCGTCGGGGTCGCGGTTGGGTTCCTCCTCGCGGCGATCCACCACGCGGGGCTCGTCTCGCTGACCCACACGCCAAGCCCGATGGGCTTCCTGAGCAAGATCCTCCGGCGACCCGCCCACGAGCGGCCATACCTGCTGATCCCGGTCGGTTACGCCGCCTCGGGGTGCAGCGTCCCGGACATCCGGCGGAAGGAACTTGGCGAGATCCTGGTCGAGTCCTGAGCGAGGGCCGACTCCCGCCGGCCTCGACCCCGGCGCCTGGATGCCGCGACCCTTCTGGATCAGGGAACATCCGGGGTGCGAATCGAAAGAGTCTGGCGGGTCCGGCCAGAGGGCTCGGCGTAGGTTCTTGGACCTGACCCCGTCGAGGATTGGGCTTTTGACCGCGCGCGGGTCGTGGTAAGGTGGAGACAAGCCGCCCCGGACGGCGGCGGGAGAGATCGAATGAACCATGCCTTTCTGCTCGCCGCCGTGGCTGCCGGACTGTCCACGAGCGTGGCGATGGCGCAGCGCGCACCCGCGCCCCTCAAGCCGACGGAGGTGCTGGTCCAACTGGAGTCGATGCGGACGTGGCACGTGACGACCCTCGGGCGTGTCCTACACGACGACATCCGTCGCTATACCCCCACCGACGGGTGCAACATCCTCCGCAGCCACACGGACGCGAACTTCGGCGGCGGGCAGTTCGTTCTCCAGCAGGGTTTCGCGGAGAAGGAGGTCCTCGCGGCGTCGTACGTGCTTCCCGCGAGCGAGTTCCCCATCCGCGTCGATCTGTGCGAGTGGGTCGTCGCCGCCCAGACCACCGTCCCGACCACCACGAAGTGGTCGGTGCTCATCTACGACGGCGTGCCCACGACAGGCGTCCTCGTCGCGGAGTATTCATCGGACGATTTCCTCCTCCCGCACATCCAGCTCCCTCCGGGGACGAGCGGCGTGAACCTCCAGTTCTCCGTCGATCCGGGCGACCCGGAGCAGATCATCGTCTCCAACATCACCGGGCAGAACACCGTCACCCTCGCGTGGCGCATCGACGACCACCACAACGGGCCCGGGAACCCCTGCAACACGATCCCCACGAACTCGAATGCTTTCCCGACGACCGACGTCAGCGGCCTAGCCGCCCCGACGGGCAACTGGCTCAACGCGATCGACTGCGGCCCGTTCGGCTGCCCCCCGGGCTGGAAGCGGTTCTCGGAGATGATCACGCTCTGCAAGCCCTCGGGCGACTGGGTGACCCGGCTGACCTACTCGTCGCTCAACTGCCAGCCAGGCGTCGGGGCGTGCTGCCTGCTCACGGGGTGCGAAGTCCTGCTCCAGGCCGACTGCCTCGCGCAGGGCGGGACGTACAAGGGCGACGGGACGACGTGCGAACTCGCGGGCTGCCCCACGCCCACGGTTCCCTGCTGCTTCGCCGCGACCGGCGGGTGCCTGAACCTTTCGGTGCAGGACTGCAACAACGCGGGCGGAGTCGCCGGGCCGCTCGGCGTCCTGTGCAGCCAGCACGTCTGCTTCCCGAAGGGCGCGTGCTGCCTTCCCGACGGCTCGTGCGCCGGGGACAAGACCCCCGAGGAGTGTGCCTTGCTCGGGGGGACGTTCCAGGGCAACGCCACCACCTGCGCCACCACCACCTGCCCGGAACCCAAGGGCGCGTGCTGTTTCGGCAACGGGTTCTGCCTGCTGCTGACCGAGGCCGAGTGCGATGCCGCCGGCGCCGCGTGGTTCGGGCTCGGGTCGGACTGCACGGACACCAACGGCAACGGGAAGGCCGACGCCTGCGAACCCTCGTGCCGCCCGGATTGCGAGGAGGACGGGGACCTCGACGTCTTCGACTTCCTCTGCTTCCAGAACAAGTTCTCGGTCCAGGACCCCTACGGCGACTATGAAGAAGATGGAGACTGGGACATCTTTGATTTCCTGGCCTATCAGAACGGGTATGCGACCGGCTGCTGAGGCCCGCAGGCGTCGGGGCCGATGCAATGGCGAAGGCCCGTACGCGTTCGCGGGGTAGGTGACCCAGAAGAAGGAGGCCATCCATGCACACCCTCGCCCTTGCTCTTGCCGTCGGAGTCGGCTCGATCGCCCTGGCCCAGCAGGAGCCAGCACCCCTGTCTGGACCCAAGGTCGAGGAGACGCGCATCCCCGGCGTTGAGCCCCGCTTCGGAGAGGGGAGCATGGAGAGACAGGCGATGGCTCGCCCGATCCCCGCGGAGGTCTTCGAGCGCGCAATCTCGCGGCTCACGAGCGAACGCGTCGAGGCGAGCGTGAGGCTTTCACCCGAGCAGGGCGCGGCGATCCGCACCCTCCGCACGGAGCACGAGGCCGCCGTCCGAGCCTTCATGGAGACGCACCAGGAGGATTTCCGCCGTGCCCGCCGGGCCGGTGCCGCGATACGGGAGGCCGGGGACCAGGCGATGGAGGATCGTGAGAGGCTGGCGGAGATCGTTCGCCGTGCGGAGGAGATCCGCCGGGGCGCGCCCGATCCGTCTTCGCTGCAGAAGCAGGTCTGGGCCGTGCTGACCGAGCCCCAGCGGGCGATCGTGGAGGAAGAGGTTCGCAAGCATCGAGCGGAGCAGGACCAGCGCGAGGCCGAGCGTTACGCCCAGCGCATGATGCGCGAGCTCGAGGCTCGAGAGGCCCAGCCCGCGCGTCCCGAAGTCGAACTCCACCCGCTGGTGGCGAAGTTCCGCGAGGATGTCATGGCGCTTCCCCCGGCCGAGCGAGCGGCGGTGCTCCGGTCGCTGCGCCAGGTCTTGCTCCAGAGCGAGGCGAGGCCCGCGGCTGCCGTGCGGCCGACCCAGGAGCCTCGGGAGCGTCCGGCGACCAAGCCCGCGCCGACGATGGACGAGGTCAAGGTGCCCCCGCCCGACCGCGGGTAACCCTCAGGACGCGAGACGCTCGACCGCCTCGCGATAGCGCTCGAGCGTCCCCTGGACGATCTCCGGCGGGAGCGCCGGGCCAGGCGCCTGCTTGTTCCAACGCCCGCGCGAGACGAGCGCTTCGAGATGCTCCCGCACGAACTGCTTATCGAAACTCGCCTGCGGCCCGCCCGGGCGATATCGCTCGGCGTCCCAGAACCGCGAACTGTCGGGCGTCAAGGCCTCGTCGGCGAGGATGAGTTCGCCCGATCGAGCGTCGAACCCGAACTCGAACTTGGTGTCCGCGATGATGATGCCCCGGTCGAGCGCGTGGCGAGAAGCCGCGGCATAGATCGCCAGCGACCGGTCGCGGAGTTCGTTCATGACGGACTCGCCAGCGATCTCGCACGCCCGCTCGAAGTCGATGTTCTCGTCGTGCTGCCCCTGCTCGGCCTTGGTCGCGGGGGTGAAGAGGGGCTCGGGCAGGCGATCCCCCTGGCGGAGCCCATCCGGGAGCGTGAGCCCGCAGATGGTCGAGTGTTCGCGGTATTCCTTCCAGCCCGAGCCCTCGAGATAGCCGCGGACGACACACTCGACGGGGACGATCCTGCACCGCCGGGCGATCGTCGAACGACCGGCGAGCGCCTCTGGGGTGGTGGTCCCGGGGCCGAAGGCGGCATCGGGGATCTGCGCGGGGTCGCCGGAGAGGAAGTGGGTGCGGGAGAGCCCCCGTGCCTCGATGAAGCGGAACCAGAGGGCGGAGAGCGAGGTGAGGAGTTCTCCCTTGCCGGGGATGGGGGTGGGGAGGACGACGTCGAACGCCGAGATCCGGTCCGAGGCGACGATGAGGACGCGATCGTCGGAGAGGTCGAAGAGGTCGCGGACCTTTCCCCGTCGGTGCCCGGGGAGGCGAAGCTCGCAGGCGAGGAGGCTGGACATGGGGTGGATGGTACCGCTGGGCGGGATCGAGGTGGGCGGCAACAATAGCGATCCCCGCCCGCGGCCCGTCGCCGGCGGAGAGACCGAGGGACTCGAACGGGTGAGGAAGGTGCCGACCGGATGCTGAGATTCGCCGTCGTAGATGCCGGGAGGGCCGCGTGGGGCGTGAAGCGCGCGTGCCTCTATGGCCCGGACGACGCGCCGATCCAGGGGCAGATCTCGCTGACGGACGGGCACATCGAGTGCGTCAAGCCCGGGAGCGAACCGGCGTCGCTGTCGATCCAGATGCTCGTCGATCCGCACGCGGAAGCACCCCTGGGGCGGCTGACCCTCCGCACGACCCTCCTTCCGGAGCGTGAGAAGCCTTACCTGTTGAGCCTGGAACTCGCCCGCCACCGGATCATGCTGTTCCTCAACAAGTTGGAGGACTGGGGCCTCTTCGACCTCCCTGCCTCGCACCCGGTCATGGCGCGGTTCGAGCAGGCCCGCGAGGTCTTCACTCGGGCCCTTGTCGTCGGCGCGAGCGACCTCCGCGAGAGCGATCGGCTCGCGCACTCGGCGCTTGCCCTGGCGATCGATGCGAGCGAGCGGCTCGCCCTCGTCGACGCCGAGCGGAACCTGCGCGGTCGGTTCAGCGGGGAGGCCTATCAGCAGGCGGTCGAGCACGCCGCGCGTTCGGAGGTCTCCGACGGAGGCCCGCCCAAGGGGCTGGTGAAGTCCCCCGACGGCGTGGGGGTCGTGCTGTCGGCGCTTCCCAAGATCGGGTGCAACGTCCCTCCCGCGGCGTTCGGGGAGGCGGCCCAGCGGGTCGTGTCGGGCGTGTCGGACTTCATCGCGGTGCCCATGCGCTGGAGCGAGATGGAGCCCGGCGAAGGGAAGTACAACTTCGCGCCGACGGACCGATGGATCGAGTGGGCGGTGCGGGTGGCGAAACTGCCCGTCGTCGCCGGGCCCCTCATCGACCTGCGGGCGATCTGCGTGCCCGAGTGGCTGTACATCTGGGAGAACGACTACGAGACCCTGCGGGAGATGGTCTACGAGCACCTGCGCCACGTCGTCACGCGATATCGCCGGACGGTCGGCGTCTGGTCCGTCGCTTCGGGGCTGCACGTCAACGAGAACTTCTCGCTCACCTTCGAGCACATGATGGACCTCACACGGATGTGCGTGCTCGTGGTCCGCAAACTCCAGCCCACGGCCCGAGTCGTGCTCGAGATCGCGCAGCCCTACGGGGAGTACTACGCCAGGAACCGCCGGGCCATGCCCCCTCTGCTCTACGGCGAGATGGTCGCGCAGGCGAACATCAACGTCGACGCGATCGGTCTCCGCCTCCAGATGGGCGACCCCAACGCCGCCCGGGACACGCGCGACCTCATGGCGGTCTCGGAACTGCTCGACCGCTACGCGGCGCTGGACCGACCGATCCACCTGACCGCGGTGGGCGCGCCGAGCGAGCCCATCGCCCCGCCCGATGATGACCCGGGGTTCTGGCGAACCCCCTGGAGCGAGGAGCGGCAGGCCGAGTGGCTCTCGCGGGTTCTCGCGATCGCCGCCGGGAAGCCCTACGTCCAGAGCATCTGCTGGCAGGAACTCTGCGACCTGCCGGGTGGAGAGATGCCGCTGGGCGGGATCATGACGGGCGAGGGACGCCCCAAGCCCGCCGCCCGTTCGCTCGAGTCCCTCCGACGCTCGCTGCTGGAACTGAAACTCCCGTCGTTCGAGGGGATGTGAGATGACACCCGACTGGACCAGCGGCGCGGCGAAGTGGGCGGCGGTGATCGTCCTCGGCGGGTCGAGCGTCGCAGGGATCGCATGGACGATCGCCCGCGGCAGCGGCCCCGCCTGGGAGGCGCCTCCCTCGCGCGTCGGGTCCCGCCCCCTCGAGGTCCCTTCTGGCGCGTCCGGGGTTGACCCGAGCCCCGAAGCCCCGCCGGGAACGACGCCGGTCGGTCAACCCACGCCCGGGCCTGCACGCCTGCTGATCGATCTCAACACCGCGACACAGGCGGAACTGGAACTCCTCCCCGGCGTGGGAGAGGTGCTCGCCCGCGCCATCGTGGACGACCGCGCTCGGCGCGGACGCTTCCGGCGCGTCGAGGACCTCGATCGTGTGAGCGGGATCGGACCCAAGACCATCGAGCGTCTCCGCGTTCACGTGCGCGTGGACCCCTGACAGGGACGGAGCGACGCGTGGACCTGCCGGACCTTCTCTCGGGTGATCCTCGCCTCCGCTCGCTCGCGCAGGCGCTCGCCGACGGGATGAGCGTCGCGGCGAGGGGCTCGGTGGGTTCATCCACCCACCTCATCGCCGGCGCGACGGCTCGAGCCGCGGGCCGGACCGTGCTCCTCGTCCTCGCGCACGCGGACGAGGCCGACGAGGCCCACGACGAACTCGCGCCCGTTCTCCCGGCGGTGCGTTTTCCAGCGCTCGAGCAACTCCCGGGCGAAGCGTCTCCGAGCCTGGACCTCCTCGCCGACCGACTCTTCGCCGTGCGTGAAGCGCCAGGCTGGACCCCTGGCGAACCCCGCGTCGTGCTGGCCCCGATCGCGGCCCTGATGCAGGCGATCCACGACCCCGCCGAGATCGGGGCGTTGTGGCGGAGAGTGGCGCGGGGCGAGGACCACGATCCGGGCGAAGTCATCGCGTGGCTCGCCCACGCTGGATACACGCGCGTCGAGGCGGTAGAGGAGCCCGGCGAGTTCGCCGTTCGCGGCGGGATCGTGGACGTCTTCCCGCCGGCGCTGAACTCGGGCGTCCCCCTGAGGCTGGATTTCTTCGGGTCGAGGCTCGAGACCATCCACGAGATCGACCCGGGGACCATGGGCTCCGATCGAGCCATCCCCCGCGCCGACCTGCTCGCCGCCAAGCCCGAGGCCGCCGTGCGTGCGCCCTCGGATCGATCGTTCCTGGGCGTGCTCGATCCATCGACGATCGTGATCCTGCACGAGGCCGCCGAGATCGCGGAGCAGTCGCGCGGCTATTACGAACGGGTGACGGAGGGGAAGGGGATCTTCTCGCCGGCGTCGGTGTTCTCGGCGCTGCGGGGCCGGTTCGCGGGGGTCGCGGAGATCAACCAGTTCTCGATGGATGCGCCCGAGGCGCAGCGGCGGATCGACCTTCCGGTGAGCGCCGCGCCGACGTTCGCTCGGGAACTCCCCGCCGCGGTCGATGAACTCCGGGGCCTGGCCGCCGACCCCTGCACGCGCATCGAGGTCTTCTGCCAGAACGAGGGCGAGCGTTCGCGGCTGGGCGAACTCCTTGGCGGGGAGGCGAGGGCGGGTGTCCACGAGGGCTACCTCCACCGGGGATTCGCGTGGACGGATCCTCCCGATGCCCTCCACCCCGAGGGCGTCCGCCGCGTCTTCATCCCGTACCACGAGTTTGTCCACCGATACCACGCGCGGCGACGAGGCGCGGGGACGGGCCTGCGCGCGGGCCGCGCCCTGGACACATTCCTTGAGTTCCTACCCGGGGACTACGTCGTGCACGCGGAGCACGGGATCGCGCGCTTCGAGGGGATCCGGTCGATGCGTCCGAAGCGTGCCCGCGGGGGAGAGGCGGGCGAGCCCGAGGAGTTCCTGACGCTCTCGTTCGCGGGCGCGTCGAAGTTGCACGTGCCCCTCGTGCAGATCGATCAGGTGCAGCGCTACATCGGCGGGTTCGCGGGTCGGCCTCCGCTCTCGACGCTCGGCGGGCAGAAGTGGAAGACGCAGAAGGACCGGGTGAGAGAATCCGTCCGGGACCTCGCGGCGCAGATGCTCCGCGTCCGGGCCGCTCGCGAGCACATGCCGGGCATCCGCTACCCGGACGACACGCCCTGGCAGCGGGAGTTCGAGGCGGAGTTCCCGTACGACGAGACGCCCGACCAGCTCGCCGCGATGGGCGAGATCAAGCGCGACATGCAGCGTGAACGCCCGATGGACCGGCTGATCTGCGGCGATGTGGGCTTCGGCAAGACGGAGCTGGCGATCCGCGCCGCCTTCAAGGCCGTCGAGGCCGGGCGCCAGGTCGCGGTGCTCGTCCCGACCACGGTGCTCGCGGAGCAGCACGAGCGGACATTCCGCTCGCGGTTCGCGGGGTATCCGTTCCGGGTGGAGTCCATCTCCCGCTTCAAGACGCCGGCGGAGGCCAACCGGACGCTCGCGGCGCTCCGGCTGGGCAAGGTCGACGTCATCATCGGAACGCACCGGCTGCTCTCCCGCGACGTGCGCTTCGCGGACCTCGGCCTTGTCGTCGTTGACGAAGAGCAGCGCTTCGGGGTCGAGCACAAGGAGCGACTGCTCCAGCTCCGCCTGACGGTGGACGTGCTGACGCTCTCCGCCACGCCCATCCCGCGCACGCTGCACATGGCGATGCTCGGGCTGCGCGACATCTCGTCGCTGACCACGCCCCCGCTGGATCGGCGAGCGATCGTAACGGAGGTGATCCCGTACGACGAACGGCGCGTGGCACAGGCGATCGCGCGCGAACTCAACCGCGAGGGCCAGGTCTTCTACGTCCACAACCGCGTCCACAACATCCGCGCCGTCGCCGCGGGCGTCCAGTCGCTCGCGCCCGAGGCCCGGATCGTGGTCGGGCACGGGCAGATGCCGGCGGGCGAACTCGAGGACGTGATGCTCCGGTTCATGCGTCGTGAGGCGGACATCCTCGTGAGCACGACGATCGTCGAGTCGGGGATCGACATCCCCACCGCGAACACGATGATCATCAACGACGCCGATCGCTTCGGGCTCGCGGACCTGCACCAACTCCGCGGGCGGGTGGGGCGGTTCAAGCACCGGGCGTACTGCTACCTCCTCCTCCCTCGATCGCGCACGATCACCCCCGTCGCGATGAAGCGGCTCAAGGCCATCGAGCAGTACGCCATGCTCGGGGCCGGCTTCAAGATCGCGATGCGCGACCTCGAGATCCGCGGCGCGGGCAACCTGCTGGGCGAGGAGCAGTCCGGGCACATCGCCGCCGTCGGCTACGACATGTACTGCCGCCTGCTCGAGGGCGCCGTGCAGGAACTCCAGACCGGCCGCGCCCGCGAGCCCGTCAGCACGACCGCCATCGAGATCGGCTCCGCGGGCTCGTTCTCCCGCGCCTACATCCCCTCCGACGCGCGGCGGATGGAGGCCTATCGACGCCTCGCCGCCGCCCAGTCCCGCGACGAGGTGCTCGCCCTCGAACGCGACCTCACCTCCGCGTACGGCGAGCCCCCGCCCGCCGCGAGACGACTGCTCGAGCTCGGCGAACTCCGCGCGCTCGCCTCCGCCCTTGGCGTCCGCTCGATCGCGCTGGACCCCCCCGATGTCATCTTCCGCCTCCCCGATCCCACGGGCCTCGTCGACGCCATGCGGGGCGCTTCCGGCACCGTCACCGCCCTCAAGCCCAAGTCCAACGACACGCTCTGCGAGGTCTACTACCGACCGCCCTCGGCCTACCTGCAAGGGGAGACGCTCCTCCGCGTCCTCCGCTCGCGGCTCGCCCGCGAGCCCGTGCCCGCACGCACGACCTGAGCGTGCTCATCCGCCCGAAGGGGGTTCCTCTTCCGGGCCCCCGTGGCGGATGATGACCCCCGTCGCGAGGTAAACGATGTCCTCGGCGATGTTCGTCATGAGGTCCCCCACACGCTCGAGTTCCCGCCCGATGCGGTAGATGAGCATCCCGTTGGCAAGGGCGGTCGGGTCGTCGTGCATGAGCGTCACCGTCTCATCGAAGAGTTGCCGGTCAAGGCGGTCGATGGTCTTGTCGTCCTCGACGACCGCCCGCGCGGCGTCCGCATCCTCGCGCAGAACGGCGCGGAGCAGCGCGTGGCACATCATCGGCACCCGCTGACCGAGCTCGACGAGCGCGGTGGGCCACTTGGGTGGCGAGTCGCCCCGGAACCGCGTCACGCACTTGGCGATCGACGCCGCGTGGTCCGCCACGCGCTCGATGTCGGCGTTCACCTTCAGGATGAACGTGACGACGCGGAAGTCGCGCGCGAAGGGCTGCTCGAGCGCCAGCAAGCGAAAGCACTCCTTCTCGATCGCGACCTCCTCACGGTCGACGCGGTCGTCCCTCGCCCGAACCTCCTTCGCCCGTTCGCTGTCCAGCGTCCAGAGCGCGTCCAGCGCGCTCTCGAGCATCCCGACCGCCAGCGTCGCCTCCTGGATCAGCCTGCGGCGGAGCTGGACCAGCGTGCTCTCGAAACTCGACAGTGGCGTCGGATCCATGGGGCGGGAGTCCCTCTCGCGCGCTCGCGCTTCGCGATGATATGCTCACCCCGCGTATGCATACGAAGCCCACGCCCGCCACACCCCACCTTCATCTTTCCTTCACAAAGCGGCTCCTGGCGCGGCTTCTGCGCCCCGCCCTCGCCCCCCTGGAAGCCCGGGTCGACAGCCTCAAGGCACGCCTCGAGCACGAACTCGAACGCACCAAACTGGGCATCTGGCGAGGCGGACTCGAAGGCTCACTCATCCTGCCCGACGGGGGAGACAACCTCGTCCTCTCCACGAGGCTCCGGCAGGAACTCGCCTTCTGGAGGCGAGCCGTCAGGATCCCCGGCGCCCATCCCGCCATCGACGGGCCCTTCGAAGTCGTCTTCGGCCGCTGGCAGCGCGCCCGGCTCGACGACCTCGCCCTCGCCCTCGAACTCGACGCGCAAGCGTTCGCCGCGTGGCGACGCGAGCGATCCGCCGTCGAACTCGGCTCCGGCCCGTACCCGATGCTCGCCGCCTCCACCGACGCCCCCTGGCGCTGGGCGCTCGCCGTCGATCCGCTCGCGGATGGGTACGCCAGCGAGGGCCTGGTCGTCGGCCCTGCGGCGTCGATCCCCATGCTCGCCGCCTGCGCCGAGGCCGTGCCGCTACCCGCCGCCTGTGCCGACCTGGTCGTGAGCGAGAACGCGCTCGACCACATGATCGACCCCGCCCGCGCGCTGGCCGAGATGAGACGCCTGCTGACGCCACGCGGCGTGCTCTGGCTTCTGGTCGATCTTTCCGAGACGCCCGACGACATGCACCCCCACCCCATGTCGCTCGACCGCCTCCGCGGGCTCCTCGCCGAGCAGAAACTCGAGGTCATCCGTGAGCGGGTCACCGACCATCGCAGCCACCCCAACGCCCTTGGCGATGTCCGCGTCCTTGCCAGACCGGGGACCTGAGTCGCGACGGTCGAGTATCCGTCGGCACGATGCTCATACACTTGGCCCAGATCGCCCCTGACCGCCTTCGTGGAGACTCAACGTGCGCCCGAGATTGACTGTTCTCGCCGTCCTTTCCGCCTGCGGCTCGGCCCTGGCCCAGCACAACACCTCTCACTTCAACTTCATCCTTGTCGATGACGCCGGCGGGACCGGGTCCCTCTCGCCATCGTCCCTTTCCATCACCGGCGGAGACGCGGGCCTCTCCGGCGAGACCGAATGGCAAGGCGTCACGCCCCTGGACGGCACGCTCTCCTTCGAGTGGGAGTACGCCTCCCCCGACACCGGGTGCTTCGACACGGGCTACATGGATGTCAACGGATCACGCACCACGTTCGCGTGCAACTCGACCCACACCTCCTTCGGGATCGTGGTGTTTAACCTCGCCAAGGGCGATCGGCTCGACCTCGGCGTATGGACGGCCAACGGAACTCTCGGCCCCGGGGTCTTCAAGATCACGGGGTTCGACTTTGAGCCCGTCCCGGCCCCGGGCCCGCTGATCGTCCTCGCCCTGGCGGCCTGGCCGCGTCGAGCCCGTGCGGTGACCCAATCGAAGCCCGCGAGCCTTCGCCCGCGGGCCTCGAGCCTCGATGACGAGCGTCGTCAGAAGGAGAACACCGCCGACGTCGTCAGTCTCCACTCGTAGAGCCCCGAGTCACCGGTGAGGGGGAACTCCACCGCCCCCCGAAGACCCAGCGCCTCGATGAAGCGGAACTCGCCGCCCAGCGCCAGGGTGACGACGGCGTCGCCCTCGCCCGTGCCCAGGTTGAGCACGTCGGCCCCGTGGAACGCGAACGCACTCGTCCCGGACCTGATCATGTGATAGCCGTTGACCTCCACGACGGGGCTCAGCCACTCGTTCACGTAGTAATCCGCGTGGACGTGCCACGAGATCCGATCGCCGTTGTCCTGCGCTCGGTTGGGCGCGAAGAAGACGTTGAACGTCCCTCCCAGGTGCAGGCGGTCGAAGCCCTTGTTCACGCTCGTCCAGAGCCTCACTTCGTCGTCGTCCTGGAGGACGTCCTTGTCTCCCACGGCGAGTTCGTAGCCCGCGCCGACCGCCCAGTGGAACTGCGACTCGAAGTCCTGCACGATCGCGTACTTGAGCCCCGCCGCGATGTCCACCAGCCCGTCGTCTTCGAGCGCCGGCGTATCGATGAAGAGCCACCCGTCCTTGTACGCGACGAACTGAAGATCGGGCAGGAGCGCGAGCCTGACCTGGACCGCGGGCGTGTAGGCCTTGCCTCCGCCCAGCGCAAGGTCAGTTGGAAACTCGTGGTAGACGAACCACGCTCGGATGTCCGACGTCACGAAGGCATCCTCGTGATGGTAGGGCCCCGTCACGGGATGCACCGCGACCTGCTCCGGCGGCACACCCTCACCCGCCGGGTTCGGATCTCCAAAGAGAACGAGTTTGGCGTGCTGTGCCTGGGCGGCCGCGGCCAGAGCCATCCCGCCGACAACGAGAACCTCACGGAGTCCCATGCTTGCCTCCTGTTCCGACGACTCGACGGACCCCAGCGGCCCGAGAGCGTCGAATAAATGGATAAATATATCCTCTATCAACGACCCGTCGAGTCCGGTAGCCGAGTTTCCGCGGCAATCTGGGGCGACCGCGCGAGTCGGATGGCCGAGTAGGCCCTCCCGACGAGCGAGCGAGCCGCCCTTCGCTGGGAATCTCTTCGTCCTGGGGTACTTTCGAGCATGGCCCTCGGGGGGTGTTTCCCAGGGTCGCCCAGATCCATCGCCGACGCGGTTGCGACGGCCCAAGAGACGAGGAGAGAGACATGAAGAAGATTGCGACGATCGGCGGGCTTCTCGCGGCGTGCGGTGCGGCGAACGCGCAGCTCAACACGACCCACTTCGGCTTCTCGCTGTTTGACAACGCCGGCGGCTCCGGCGCCATCACGCCCACCGAGATCTTCGTCACCGGTGGCAACATCGGCGTCATGGGCGAGACCAAGTGGATGGGCGTCGCCCCCGCCACCGGAACCCTCTCCTTCGACTGGGCTTACCTCAGCAGCGACTCCGGCTGCTTCGACACCGGCTTCATGGCGGTCAACGGCTCCATCGGCACCCTCGCCTGCAACACCTCCGCGCCGGTCAACGGCTCCGTCGTCCTCGCCCTCAACGCCGGCGACCTCTTCGACCTCGGCGTCTGGACCGCCGACGGCATCTTCGGCCCCGGCCACCTCGAAGTCCGCAAGTTCAACTTCGCTCCCATCCCCACGCCCGGGTCCATGGCCCTCCTCGGGCTCGGCGGGGTCCTCGCCGCCCGCAGGCGCCGCTGACCTTCCTCAGACCGGCTCGTATGCGTGACTGAGATCCTCCGGCGTGCGATCGGGTCGCTCCGATCGCACGCTTTTTTCTCCACGCCTTGATCCCTCACCCCGCATCCTTCACGGCCGCTCTGAACGCGCCGACGGCCGCCACCGCTCCAGCCGCCTCCGCCGCGAGGTGGACCCACAGGTCCGCCCACGCCACCAGCCCCATCACCCCCAGCGCAACCGCCACCGCAGGATTGAACGCCCCGCCCGAGACCGGCCCCACCGCGAACGCGCCCGCGGCGACGACGAACCCGATCGCGGCTCCATAGAACGAGTTACCCGTCGTGCCCTTCGCCGTCGCCACGTGGAGCACCACCCACACAAGCGCAAACGTGAACAGCGCCTCCGAGATCAGCACCGGCGCCGCCTTCACCACGAGCGGCTGAGCGCTCTCGCCGCCCTTGAGGTGCAGCACCACCATCGACGCCGCGAGCGATGCCGCAACCTGCGCCACGACGTAGGCCCCGGCGTCTCGTGGCGCGCACCGCCCCCTCAGCAACACCCCCATCGTCACCGCGGGGTTGTAGTGCGCCCCGGACACGTGCCCTCCCGCATAGACCATCGCCATCAGCACACCACCTATCGCCACCGGGGCCATCGCCCCGGCCGAGCCGGGATCGAGCACGACCATCCCGATGGTCAGGACGAGGAAGAACGTCCCCGTGAACTCGACGATCAGTTTCGATGGAGCCATGGATCCTCTTCCTCCTCCGCGTCGTCCGTTGCTTCAGGCCAGCGACGCCGCCAGCAACCGATGGAAATGGTGCACCCCTTGCTCGCGTGTGGGCGAGTACCGCCCTCGCTCGTAGAACCTTCCCCCCATCCCCCGCTGCACGGCCTCGACGATCGACTCGTCCTCGCGTTCCACGCGATCGAGCCCCGCCCCCGCGCCACGATCGATCAGGGCCGGGTCGCGGACATAGGTCAGGAACGACACGCGCGTCCGGTCCGGCGCGACCGGACGGACGATGTTGATCGACAGCCCCCACGGGTAGAAGTTGAACATCGTGTTGGGCCACAACCACCAGTAATACGCCGACACCCGCTTGCCCTCGTCCGGGTGTCCGGGCGGCAGCGCGAAGGTGTCCTCGCCCCCCGCCGACACGCCGACCTGGAGGATCGACCGATCGTGCAACTCCGTCGTGTACGAGCCGTAGTCCAGCACCTTGCTCAGCGACGCGTGGACGAACGGCACATGGAACCCCTCGAGATAGTTCTCCGTGTACAGCGCCCAGTGCGCGCGCACCAGGTACTCGCGCGACCTCCCCGGGTCGAACGCGAACTCATCCAGCGGCATCCATCCCACGCGCGCCCGCATGGGCCCGATCACGTCCTCGAACGACGCCGTGGGCCTCAGCGAGGCAAAGACGTGCCGCGAGAACAACCCGAACGGCACGCGCGCCAGGTGGTCGCACGCGGACGGGAACCCCTGCACCTTCTCGAACTCGGGCATGAATCGGCACGTCCCGTCGAGGTCGAACCGGCGGCCGTGGTACGCGCACACGAGCGACTTCTCCTTCCCCGGGTGCGGAACGAGCAGGTTCCCCCGGTGCGTGCACACATTCGACAGGCAGTGCAGCCGGTCCTCATGATCGCGGGCGAGCAGCAGCGGCTCATCGACGACGCCCTCCAGGAACGTCGCGGGCAGCACACTCCCTGGCGCGCGCAGCGCGTCCAGGTCCCCCACCAGTTGCCAACTCCCCACCAGCACACGCTCGATCAGGGCATTGAAGACCTCCCGGTCTCGATAGAACCGCGCGGGGAGCGTCGAGGCCTTCGAGATGTCAGGGTCGATATTGAACATCCGACCACGATACAGTCACACACACCGGAGGTCATCATGAGCATCAATATCGTGGCCATCAGCGGCTCCCTTCGCGAGGGCTCGTGGAACACCAGGTTGCTCCGCCAGGCCATCGGCGCGGCGACGGCCCGCCAGGCCTCCGTCACCCACATCGATCTTCGTGAGTTGGCGCTCCCGATCTTCTCCGAAGACCTCGAAGCCCAGGGCACGCCCGCCGCCGCCGCCCGGCTCAAGGCCTCCATGATCGCCGCCGACGCGCTCCTGTTCGCCTCGCCTGAATACAACAGTTCGATGTCCGCCGCTCTGAAGAACGCGATCGACTGGGCCTCTCGACCCGCCAAGGGCGAGACGCCCCTCGCCGCCTTCCAGGGGAAGGTCGCCGGCCTGTTCTCGGCGTCCACGGGCGCACTCGGCGGCCTCCGCGGGCTCGTCCACCTCAGGGCCGTTCTCGGCAACATCGGCGTGCTTGTCCTGCCCGAGCAGCTCGCCCTCCCCAAGGCCCAGGAATGCTTCACGCCCGAGGGGACCCTGGCAGACCCCGGCACGTTCCGCCGGCTAGAAGGGATCGTCCAGCGCGTGATCGATGTCGCGGGCCGCCTCCGAACACGGTGAATACCCGATCATCATACAAACGCATGCCCCCTCAAGCCCTGCGATGACTTGCCTATAGTGTTGCTCTGGGCCGATCCGCGATTTGGATTCGGTTCTTCACCATGCACCCCGACGACGAAGAACCTGGCGGCAGGATCGACATCCTCGATTCGACGCACCTCCTCTCCGAGCCCGAACTGCATTGGATCCGGGTGAAGGGCGAGCAAGCGCTCTCCACGCTCGGGGCGACGGGCGAGGTTCGCGTCCGCGTCCTGAGCGACGAAGGCATGGCCCACGCCCACGAGACCTATTCACGGGTCCCAGGCCCCACCGATGTCCTGACCTTTGATCTTCGCGCTCCCGGTGCCGCGGACCTCGACGCCGACCTCCTCATCGGGCTCGAAGTCGCTCGTCGCGAGGCCCTGGCCCGCGGGCACGCCGTCCGCGATGAGGTGCTGCTCTACGTCATCCATGGCATCCTGCACTGCCTGGGGCACGACGACACAGCCGACGACTCGAGCGCGCGCATGCACGCCGAGGAAGACCGGGTGCTCGAGCAGATCGGGGTCGGGGCGCGCTACGCGAAGGAGGCGAGGCCATGACGGCGTTGGCCTGGCTCCTCGTCGCCCTCCTGGCGACGGCGCTGGGGTCGCTCCTGTCGACCATCCACCAGTCGCTGCGAGACCTCAAACGCGTCGCGATCGAAGAACTCGTCCGCGCCGGGCGCGCGCCCGCGGGCATCAACGCGATCCTTGAGGATCCCGAGGGCCATGCGACCGCGATCGCTTTCCCGCGCATCGTGTGCAACCTCGTCGTGGTCGTCGGGGCTGTCCTCTGGATCTCGGGCCTGCGCGAGCAGGCCGTGCCTGGACCGCTCGAACAGGTCGCGGGGATCGCCGCCTCCGCCCTCGTGCTCTGGGTCTTTGGCGTCGTGGTCCCTCACGTGATCGCCAAGCACGCCGGCGAGAGGATCGTCATCGGATGGGTGTGGCTCATCCGCGGGTTCCACGCGATGGTCCGCCCGGCTCTGAGCATCGTCGAGGCCCTCGACCGTGAGGCCGGCCGGCGCCTGGGCAAGGACGAGGAGGAGCAACTCGAAGAGGAACTCCTCTCCGTCGTCGAAGAAGGCACGCTCACCGGGCAGTTCGACCAGCGCGACCGCACCATGATCGAGTCCGTCGTCCGCCTCCGCGACCGCACGGTCGAGGAGATCATGACCCCGCGGACCGACGTCGTCGGGCTCGACGTCGCCGGCAACCTGGGCGAGGTCGTCGCGTTCCTCCGCGAGCACACCCGCAGCCGATACCCCGTCTACGACCGCGACCTCGACCACATCGTCGGCATCTTCTACGTCAAGGACCTCCTCCAGTGGCTCGTCTCCGACCGCCCGAGGCCCGGGTTCGATCTCCGCTCCATCCTCCGGCCGCCCATCTTCGTCCCCGAGACCAAGACCGTCCGCGATCTCCTCGAGGAACTCCGCGTCAAGAGGCTCCACATCGCGGTCGTCGCCAACGAGTACGGCTCCGTCAGCGGCATCGTCACCATGGAAGACATCATCGAAGAGGTCTTCGGGGACATCGCCGACGAGCACGAGCGGGGCGAAGTCTCCTTCGAGCCCTTCGTCAACGCACAGGAAGGCTGGGCGACCCTCGACGCCCGCATCCGCGTCGGCGATGCCAACGCCGCCCTCCGCGTCCTCGGGATCGAACTCCCGGAAGAGGAGGGGTACGACACCATCGGCGGCTTTGTGGCCTCACGCCTGGGCCGCCTTCCCAAGCCCGGCGAGGTCTTCACCGAGGGGCGCGCCCGCGTCATCGTGGTCGAGGCCCTTCCCACCCGCATCGAATCCGTGCGGATCGAGGCCGTCCCCGTCGAGGCCGAGCCCGCGCCCTGATCGCTTCCTCGTCGGGGCGCTCCGCCATCGCTGGCCCGGGCCGAGGGTCGGGGCGTACGATTGCCGCGTGCTTGGGGATTGGTGTAACGGTAGCACGACTGACTCTGGATCAGTTAGTGAAGGTTCAAATCCTTCATCCCCAGTTTCCACGATCTCGCGCTCGGGCCGCCGGCCCGATCACCCCGTGAAGACCGGGTCCTTCGCCCCCGTGAACCTCTCCGCGAACGTCGGGTTCGCGACGTGGTCCATGTAGATCGCGGCGTACTTGTGCCCCGCCGGCGTGACGACCTCCGTCCGCTTCATCTGCAGCAGCGGATGGTCGCACGAGATCGTCGTCCCGTCGTGAAGCGTCAGTTCCGCCCTGACGACCAGCCGGGCGAACGCCCTCACGGACTCGTCACGCAGGATCAGACAGACATACCCTCCGCCCCCCACGCGGGCGAAGCACCCGACGAGGTCCACGCCCATCTTCACCGCGCCCTGGTTGAACGTCGCGTCCTTGAACGTGAACCCCTTCCAGGTCTCGCCCGAACCCTGCGCGGAACGTCGCTGAACCTCCACCCGCAGCGTCGAGCCGACCGGAAGGTACTGGAAGTCCACCACGATCGTCCCGCCGATCGTCAGCGGTTTGCCCAGCACCTCCATGTCGTCGGAACGATGGTGCTCGTCGGGCCAATCCGAGAACCCGAACGCCGATGACACCGAGAACCGCGCCAGCAGCCTCTCCAGCGCCAGACGCTGCGATCTCACGTTCCATCCGATCGTCTCGACCAGGTCGGGCACGGCCCCGGACTCGCCCCGCGTGCCCGACGACTCCACCTCCCCCATCCAGTGATCCGAACCCTTCGACATGGGACGCTTGTTCCGCCGGCTCTCCTTCGAGAAGTAGCAGTGCTTCGCGTAGAACTCCCACTCCGAATCCGCCGTGAACGCGATGACCAGCGCCCCGATGATGACCAGGATCCCCGCGACCGTCGCGACGCCCGACGCGCTCATCCCGACCCCGACCGTCAGCGCCGTGCCCGCGATCCCGAACCCCAGGGCGCTCGTGATCGTCAGCGCCCCGCCCAGCACCGCGATCCCCGCGCCGAACGCGACCGACATGTCCCCCGTCCCGATCGCCTCCAGCCCCTGGTAGCCGTACTTCGCGACGTTGTATGCCCCGGCGACCGCGCCGACGAACGCGAGCGCCGTCATCGCGTTCGCCGGCTTGAGCATCGACTTCCCGTACCCCAGCAACGCCTGGCGACGCGTCAGCGAGTCCCCGGCCTTCTTCTCCGCGTCCGTCACGAACTTCGCGAACTCGTGCTCCTTCACCCCGTTGAACTTCATCAGGTCCTTCGTCACGTCGAGGACCGCCTTGCCCGCGTCCGCCATCGCCCACGCCGTCTTCGACGACTTCGCGTTCGGGTCCTCCATCTGCCTCCCGAGGTACGCCACCTCGATCGCCAGGCTCATCACCGAGACGAAGACCTTCGCGGCGTTGAGCCCCCACTTCCGATCGGCCGCAAACTTCTCCGTCTCCGCCTCCAGCGCGCCCTCGAGTTCCGCGAACCGTGCGACGGCCTTGCGACCCTCCCGGGCCGCCTTCTTCGCGTCGTTGAGAATGTCCGTCGCCGCCCGCCTCGTCCGCTCCAGTTCGTCGAGTTCCCCGTTGAGTTTCACGAGGTCCGCCCGCGCCGACTGCAGCGGGGACACCCTCGCATCGATCCTTCGGATCTCCTCCCGCAACTCGTCCATCCGGGTGGAACTCATGAACAGCGGGGTCTCCGCCGCCTCCAGCGCCCGGAGCCTCGCCGCTCGGGCCACGGGATCCGTCGGGATCGCCTGCTTGCGGAGATCCACCGCCCGCTTCGAATAGCCCTTGTTGCTCTCGATCGCCGCGTCGAGGTCCTTGAGCGCCTTGCCCTTCTGCTCGGACAGGTACGCGAGCTGCCGGTCGATCGACTTGATCGTCCGGCGTTCCTTGGACAGGCTCGCGATCCCCTTGTTGATCTCCGACACGCGCTTCCGCGCCGCCTCGACGGCGCCCTCCGCCTCCTCCACGACCTGGTCCCCGCGGGCCGTGAAGTCCGACAGGGCCTTGCCCAGCGACTCCATGTCCCTCACCCGCGCGACCTGGTCCTTCGTAAAGAACGACGCCAGTTTCGAAACCCGCGCACGGATGTACCGGTCCGACACCCATCCCTTGCCCGAGACCTCGAAGACCGACTTCCCGTCCCGAGTCACGCTGCTGACCTTCGCCGGCGCATCGCCCACGATGTAGATCGCCGCCTTGGGGATGTGCTTGTCCACCTTCTTCGCGATCTCCGCGAGGTAGTCCGCCGGGAGTTTCTGCTTCGCCTTCGCCTCGTTCCCCAGTTCCACCCCGAACACGCCCAGCGCATTGACGATGTCCGCGATCTGCCCCGCGACGGCCGGCGCCTTCTCCGGGTCCGGGAGCCCGTCGGGCAGGCACTGGTCCTTCTCCAGCCGATACACCCACCGCGTGACGAGGTCGATCACCACCTCCGCCGCCATCGTGAACGCCGCCTCGTCCGTCGTCTTCTCTTTCAGCGACGCCCCGGGCTTGGCATACCTCTTGAGCAGATCACGGATCGGGCTCGGCGTCGGCCCGTCCACCATCATCCGCCTCAGGAACGACGTGCCCGCCCCCGTCGCGTGCATCAGCCGCGTCTGGTTGTGCCAGTAGCACAGCGCCGCCCCCTTGTCGTCCCCCGCGAACGGATCACCCGCGTCCTCCAGGTCCTCCACCACGCACGTGTCCAGGATCGCGTGCGCCGGCCCGGACATCCAGTTCCCCAGGAACGCCGCGGCCATCTCGCACGCCGCCCCGCGCATCGACAGCCCCTGCCCGTACCCGCCCACCACTTCCTCGATCTTCTGTTGATCGAGCAACTTCCACACGTCCGTGTCGTCCTTGGACACCTGCGACAGCACCGTCGCGATGAAGTGCAGGTCCTCGATCGTCCCCTGGTTCTTCCTCGTCTCGAAGTGCTCCCGCGACACCCCGGGCACGGCACCCGCCTGGACCTGCCCCACCATCCCGAAGAAGTTCATGAGCGCCAGCTCGAAGAACTCCTCGCAGATATTCCGCCCGAACCCGTACGGGTCCACCACGAACACCGTCCCGTGCAACTGCTGGTAGAGGTCGTCGGGCCCCTTCGCCACCAGTTTCTTCTGCGCCTCCGCCTTCTTCGACGAGTACCACAGCGACAGCCCGTCCGGGTTGTCCAGCGCCGCCTGAAGGGCCTTGGGACCGAGGCGAATCGGCGACAGCAGAAAGTAATACCGCTTCGCCTTCTTCGACCCATCCACCACGTCCAGCCGCACCGTCTCCTGCCCGTATTGCCCGAGGTCCCGCAACTCGCGATCCCGCTTCGCGCGCTCCGCGTCCGTCGTGGGCGGCGACCCGGCGTACTTCGGGTGCGGACGCTTGTGCCTCGCCTTTGTCTCCATCCCCGCGAGATCCAGCGGCCACGCCTTCCCCTCCAGGTCGAAGTACACCTCCAGTTCGACCTTCTCCGCCTTCTTCCCCCCGCTCGCCTTCGGGTTCGTCGCCTCACCGGGCGAGCACATGTGCTGCAGCCCCGCCCCGAAGTGCGTCCGGCTCTCCCACCCCGGCGTCTTCTCCCCGATCCCGTAGTCGTCCCCCGACCCGGAGAACACGTACAGGAACTTGTCACGGATGTTCACCTCGGCCTGCCCGGAGTCCACGATGTCCGGACGACCGTCCCCGTCGAGGTCCTGCTTCGCCTCGTACCGCGGGATGCACTCCCGCACCGTCAGCGACAGGATCGGACGCCCTAGGTCGCTCGACCCCGTCATTCACGAACCCCCGATCGGATAACGGCTCACCCGCAGCACCCCACGCGACACACGCTTCTGCTTCGCCACCAGCGCCTCGGGCAGGTACACGATCCCAGGGTCGTTGTCGTCCTCGAAGCAGAAATACCCCGCCTTGTTCTTCCGGCACCCCACCTGATGCTCCAGGTACCAGTTGATCACCGTCGGACGATCCGTCCCCCAGTTCAGCAGCGCGATGTCCTGCCATCGGCACCCGAACCGCTCCCCCAGCGACTTGATCGAGTCACCCGTCCTCACCTTGTACGGCGTCAGCCCGCTCCCGCGGTGGAGCACCTGCGCATCAACCAGCAGCCATTCGATCACGTCCTCTCCCCTCTCCTCACGTCCCGTAGATCTTCTTCAACGCGTCCTGGGTTTCCGATACGTCCGGACGCGAGAGGTCCCGCCCCTCCTCCGCCTCCCCGGCGTCGAACAAGCACGCCGACAACGCCCGGCACGACTGCTCGTCGTACGCCGAACCGACGCCCCCCGCGTCGTATCCCAGGTTCTCCAGCCTCGCGTGCAGCCCCGCCACCGTGTCGATCGGGTCCATGTGCCCGATCAGCAGCAGGTACACGTCTTCCTTCTCGCCCACGATCAACTCCGCGCGCGTCGCCGTCGCGGGCACCCGGACCACCGCCAACCCCTCTCCGTCTGTCTTGCTCGTCTCCCCCTTGAACACCTTCTTGTCGATCTCGACGTGGTACGCCTCTCCCTTGCGCGGCCCGCGCAGGTCGTGCACCCGCACCCGCAACTCCACCATGCCCCCGAGCCTGCGGAACCGATGGCGTTGCTCCGTCGCCCCGCTCTCTTCTCCCTTCGCCTTTTCGGGGATGAACACCGCGTCGCCCGGATGCAGGATGTTCGGCACCTTCCGCTTCTTGCGGAGATCCCGGTTCTCCGGCGCATCCCACAGCGCTTCCCACGCGAACCCGTGCCGGGCCGCCAGGCTCAGGATGCACTCGCCCTGCTTGACCACGTGCTCGCCCATGCGTTCTCCAAAGAGAGCCCCGGCCGTCCTCCTCCCGCGCGCCGGATCCGACCTACGCCAGCCGCGGGCCCGTCGGCGGCGCCAGCGGGAGCGACCTCGCCGCCTCCACATAGATCCCGAACGAATCGCGTAACTCCTGCATCGTGTCCCCGGGGAACTTGTCCAGCAGGGCCCGCGCCACCTCGAACCCCACCACGTTCTCCAGCACCACGCTCGCCGCGGACACCGCGCACACATCGCTCCGCTCATACTGCGAACGCTCCGCCGCCTTCGTGTTCAGGTCCACCGAAGGCAGCCCCCTCAGCAGCGTCGAGATCGGCTTCATCGCCCCTCGCACCACGATCGGCTGCCCGTTGGTCATCCCACCCTCCAGCCCGCCCGCGTTGTTCGTCGGCCTCACAAAGCCCAGCGACCGCTCCTTCACCCGCGCCGGGTCGAATGCGATCGGGTCATGCACCGCACTCCCCGCTCGTCGCGCCCCCTCGAACCCCAGCCCGATCTCCACCCCCTTGATCGCCTGGATCCCCATCACCGCCCACGCCAGCCGCGCATCGAGCCGTTCCCTCCAGTCCATGCACGACCCGACCCCCGGAGGGCATCCGAAGACGTGCGCCTCCACCACCCCCCCGAGCGTGTCCTGGTCCACCTTCGCCTGCCGGATCAAGGCGCACTGCGCCTCCGTCACCGCCGCATCCGGGCAATAGGTCTCGCTCGCCTCCCTCGCCGCCTGCCGCTCCCTCCACGTCTCCGCCGACACCTCCACACTCGTCCGCGCCTCCCCGATCGACCTCACAAACGCAAAGACCTCGATCCCCAGATCCCGCAGGAGGCACCTCGCCAGGGCTCCCGCAGCCGTCCGTGCCGCCGTCTCCCGCGCGCTCGCCCGCTCGAGGGTTCCCCGGCAGTCCGTCGTCAGATACTTCAGGCTCCCCGCCAGGTCCGCGTGCCCGGGCCGCGGCCGGTGCACCGGGGGGGTCTTCCCGGCGTCGTCGAGCCGCGAGTCCCTGTTCGCGATCCGCATCGCCACGGGCGAGCCGATGGTCACCCCCGCGCGCAGCCCCGCCAGGAACTCCGCCGAGTCCGACTCGATCCTCTGCCGACCCCCGCGCCCATACCCCCCCTGGCGCCGCCTCAGCTCCGCATCCACGAACCCCCGGTCCACCTCCAACCCCTCGGGCAGCCCGGTGACGATCGCCACCAGCGATGGCCCGTGCGATTCCCCCGCCGTCTGATAGTCAAGCCGAGGCATGCACGCAGTCTAGCGACTGGAACTCCGTCCCCGGCGACACCGAACAAGCCCGCACGCCAGGCTGAACACGTGGCGGGCGAGGGCTTCACGGAATGAAGCATGATCGACGACCTTCATCACCCCCGCGAAGAGCCAGGTCAGGCCGGTGACCGACTGGGGAAGGGCGAGCCATCCCCCGCACGGCGGCCTCCGAAGCCGCTCACGATGCCACCCGAGTTCGAACCCACCACGCGCCCGCGCCGAACACGTCCACCCGCCTGCCCGGGCCGCCCGTCAGCGACACCCTGACGGCATCCTCGGGCGCGACCGCTAAGAGGCAACCCCTTCCCGCTCGGGGCTTGGATCCTCCCGCCCGTTCAGGTACGATCGCTCTCGCGGGGGGCATGGAGGTTCCACATGACGCGATCCGTTCCTCTCGGTCGCAGGCTCGCGCTGTCGGCCGCCTTCGTCGCCCCGGCGCTCGCCCGCGGCCCCCTCAACCCTCCCCCGGGGCCCGTCTCCTCCACCATGCGGACCCTCGCCGAGATCGAGCCCCGCATCCCCATCCACACCCTCTCAGGCTCACCCGACACCCTCCACGCCATCACCGCCCCGGGGCACTACTTCCTCACCGCCAACCTCTCCGGCGCCGCGGGCAAGCACGCCATCCAGGTCGCCGCCGACAACGTCGTCATCGATCTCAACGGGTTCACCATCACCGGCGTCCCGGGGTCCCTCGATGGCATCCTCGTCGGAACACTCTTCGTCCCCCGCCGCAACGTCACCATCGTCAACGGCACCGTCCGCGCCTTCCCCGGCCGCGGCATCAACGCCCAGCACTGCTCCGCCGTCCGCGTCGAACGCGTCAAGGCCATCGCCAACGCCGACATCGGCATCAAGGCCGGCAACGGGATCTCCGGCCCCGCCGGCGGGATCATCCTCCTCTGCGAAGCCCGCGAGAACGGCTCCCACGGGATCCATGCCGAGAGCGCCTCCGTCGTCTCCTGCACCGCCCTCTCCAACGGCGGCCGCGGCATCACCGCCCTCGCCTCCTCCGTCTCGGCCTGCGTCGCCTCCCTCAACGCCTCCGACGGCATCGGCGGCAGCGGGTCGCTCGAGGCCTGCACCGCCGTCGCCAACCTCGGCGACGGGATCAACTGGAGCGGGACCGTCCTCTCCTCCAGATCCTCCAACAACGCCGGCCAGGGCATCGAGGTCGCCGCCGGCAGCGTCGTCGATTCCTGCCGAGCCTCCTTCAACGACCTCGACGGATTCCTCCTCGACGAAGGATCCTCGATCCGACGCTCCGTCGCTCGCGACAACGGCGACGACGGGATCGAACTCCGCGCCGATTCCACCGCCGCCGACAACTCCTGCATCGCCAACGGCCGAACCTCCCCCACCGCCGCGGGGATCGCCGCCGTCAACCAGGGCAACCGCATCGACTCCAACCACGTCGCCGGAAACCCCCACGGCATCCGCGCCTACTCCTCGCTCAACCTCATCGTCCGCAACAGCGCCCGCGCCAGCGCCATCGCCGATTTCTCCCTCGCCCCGGGCAACACCTTCGGCGAGATCTTCTCCGGTTCCGGCGTCGTCGGCGCCGTCAGCCCCTGGGCCAACTTCTCTCTCGATTCCTCCGACTGACCCCGCTCACCGCGCCGGGTCTCCCTCTGCCCGGCCACGGAACGACTTCGCACGTTCCATCAGCGTCCGCTCCTGCACCGGTGTCAGTTCCCCCGTCCGTGATGCCGGCGCCAGCAGGAAGTGCCACCTCACGTCCGATCGGATCCTACCGGGCCAGGCCTCCGCGACGAGATCCATCGGAGGGTTCTCCCACCACGGCTGCGTGGCATCCCGGCTCGTCGACACCGGCTGATACCCATCGAGCATCAGCCTCACGTCGTACACGCCGTAGTACGTAAACGACGCCTCCACCGGCGTCTTCCCGACCTCCACGTCGTTGATCCACACCCTCGCGCCGGGAGGGTTCGAGGTCACCGTGATCGTCCGCCGCACGCATCCCGCGCACGCCAGGCCCGCGCCCAGGACCCACGCGATCGCCCTCGCGGGTCCCTTCATCGCTTCCCCCCCGCGCCCGGCGCCATCCGAGGCGCGATCCTCCGCTCCGGCTCGTGATCGAACTCGTCCCCGCGGAACAGCGACCCGAGGTACACGCGCTTGACCATCTCGTCGTTGATGAGATCCCGCGGCGTTCCCTCCGCGAACACCTTCCCCGCGTCGATGATGTACGCCCTGTGGCACACCCGCAGCGTCTGCTGAACATTGTGATCGGTGATCAGGCACGCGATCCCCCGCTCCGAAAGCCGCCTGATCTCCTGCTGCAGGTCCTCCACCGCGATGGGGTCCACGCCGCTGAAGGGCTCGTCGAGCAGGATGATCCTCGGGCTCGTCACCAGTGCCCGCGCGATCTCCAACTTCCGCCTCTCCCCGCCCGAGCACGTCCGTGCCGCCTGCCTCGCCTTGTGCGTCAGCCCGAACTGTTCCAGGAGTTCCCCGGCCCGGCGCCTCCGCTCCCCTCGCGCCAGTGGCAACGTTTCCAGGATCGCCAGCAGGTTCTGCTCGCACGTCAGACGCCCGAACACGCTCGGCTCCTGGCTCAGGTAGCCCATCCCAAGCCGTGCGCGACGATACATCGCCAGCATGCTCACGTCCCGATCGTCAAGGAGCACCTTCCCCGCCCGCGACGGATCGCCCGCCCGATCCCCGTCGATCATCCCGATCGTCATCCGGAACGTCGTCGTCTTCCCCGCCCCGTTCCGCCCCAGCAGCCCCACGATCTCCGAGCGATCCACCACGAACGACACCCCATCGACCACCACCCGGGCGTTGTACGACTTGCGCAGGTTGCTCGCTCGGAGGAGTGACACGCCGGACGAATCCTAGGGCCTCCACGCGCCGCCCTTCGCGCCTTTGCTTCTCCATGGACGCCCCCCACCTCTCCCCAGACGACTTCCGCGCGCTCGCCCACCGCATGGTCGACCACGTCGCCGACTACCTGACTCGCGTCCGCGATCTCCCCGTCTCCCCGCCCGGCCTGGCCCCGGGCGACCTCGCACGTGCCCTCCCGACCCTCCCGCCCCTCCTCCCCGGCGGCCCGCACGAGTGGGACTCCATCTTCCACGACCTCGACGCCCTCATCCTCCCCGCCCTCGTCCACTGGCAATCCCCTCGCTTCTTCGCCTATTTCCCCTGCAACGCCTCCGCCCCCGCCATCCTCGCCGAGATCCTCTCCGCGGGGCTCAACATCAACGGCATGCTCTGGGCCACCAGCCCCGCCGCCACCGAACTCGAGTCCGTCATGCTCGACTGGTTCGCCCGCGCCCTGGGTCTCCCCGACGCCTTCCTCAACTCGTCCCCTTCTGGCGGAGGCGTGATCCAGGGCACCGCGAGCGAGGCCGCCCTCGTCGCCCTCGTCGCCGCACGCGCCCGCGCCCTGCGACGCGCCCGCCTCGACCCCGCACGAGACGCCGACCACGCCGTCCTCTACGCCTCCGAACAGGCCCACTCCTCCATCGTCAAGGCCGCGATGATCGTCGGCCTCGCCTCGTCACCCACCGACCTCGCCCGCGTTCGCCTGATCCCGACCGACCACGCCCAGGCCCTGAGACCCGATCACCTCCGCGACGCCCTGCGCCGCGACCGCGAAGCCGGACTCATCCCAGCGATGATCGTCGCCACGCTCGGCTCCACCGCCACCCTCGCCTTCGATCCTCTCGCCGACCTCGCCCGCGCCCGCGCCGACCTCGCCCCTGACGCCTGGCTCCACGTCGATGCCGCCCACGCCGGCGCCGCCTTCGTCTGCCCGGAGCATCGTGCCGCGCTCGCAGGCGTCGAGCACGCCGATTCCTTCTGCTTCAACCCCCACAAGTGGCTCCTCACCAACTTCGATTGCGACCTCTTCTGGACACGCGACCGACGCGCCCTCATCGAGTCCCTCTCCATCACCCCCGAGTACCTCCGCAACACCGCCTCCGACTCCGGCGAGGTCACCGACTACCGCGACTGGCAGATCCCCCTCGGCCGACGCTTCCGATCCCTCAAACTCTGGTTCGTCCTCCGGCACTACGGCCTCGAAGGCCTCCGCGCCCACATCCGCGCCCACGTCACCCTCGCCAACACCCTCGCCGACTTGATCCGCACCGACGCCCGCTTCGAACTCCCCTTCGAACCCAGGCTCAACCTCGTCGCACTCCGCCACCGTGCAGGCGATGACGCCACCCGCGCCCTCTTGGCGCGAGTCAATGCCACCGGCCGCGCGCTCCTCTCCCACGCCGTCGTCCCCGGCCTCGGCTATGTCATCCGCATCGCCGTCGGCACACCCTCGACCAATCTCGAAGATATCCGCGAACTCGCCGGCCTCCTCCGCGCGCACGCCGACTGACACGATCTACCCTTGCCCGTGCGCGTCGTCCCCATCATCGCAGGCCCCACCGCCGCAGGAAAGACCGCCCTCGCCGTCGCCCTCGCGCTCGATTCCCCGCTCGCCCCGGGCGAGGTCATCTCCGCCGACGCGTTCCAGGTCTATCGGGGCATGGACCTCGGCACCGGCAAGCCCACCCCCGACGAACGCCGCGGCGTTCCCCACCACGTCCTTGACGTCGTTGAGCCCACCGAGCCCTTCACCGTCAGCCACTGGCTCGCCCACGCCCACGCCGCCATCACCGACGTCCTCGCCCGCGGTCACACGCCCATCATCGCCGGCGGGACCCACCTCTACATCAAGGCCCTGCTCGATGGCCTCCTCGACGCCCCCGCCGCCGACGAGGCCCTGCGCGCCGAACTCGCCCGCCTCCCGGCCCCCGACCTGCGCGCAGAACTGCTCCGCGTGGATCCCCTCGCCGCCTCGCGCATCCACCCCAACGATCAACGCCGGACCATCCGCGCCATCGAGGTCTTCCGCCTCACCGGCCGACCCCTGAGCACGCAGCAATCCCAGTGGGATTCCGGAGGACCCGACGAGTTCTGGGCCCGCGCCGGAGTCGCCCCGAGGCTCGTCATCCTCGACTGGCCCGGCGAGGCCATCAACCGCCGGATCAACGCACGCGTCCGCGCCATGTTCGACGCCGGCCTGCCCGGCGAAGTCCGCTCGCTCCTGGCCGCAACTCGACTCGGACCGCAGGCCCGCGAGGCCCTCGGCTACAGGCAGATCGCCGACCACCTCGAGGGCCGCGGCACCCTCGACGACGCCCTCGAGCGTACAAAGATCGAGACCCGCCGCTTCGCGAAGAACCAGCGGACGTGGCTCCGTCGCCTCCGATCCACCCCCGGCTGCGTCGTGCTCGACCCCCTCTCGACGCCCCTGGCGGACATGCTCATCCGCATCGCTTCTCCACCTTCCTGACCCGCGCCCGCGGTTCTCGGACCCGCCGGCGCGACCGGCGCCGATTCGCGCGCGTCCGAGGAGAAACCCCCGGAGGGCCCACCCCCGGCGCGCCGATGTCGAGCCGGGAGGTGCCCATGTCCCGCTCATCCCCGCTCCGCAGCCAGTACGCCGACGACCCCGAGATGAAGGAACTCGTCGAGATGTTCGTCGCCGAACTCCCCGATCGCCTCCGAGCCCTGCGCGAGGCCTGGGCCGAGGGAAGGCTCGACGTCCTTCAACGCATGGCCCACCAACTCCGCGGGTCCTCCGGGGGGTACGGGTTCCCGGACATCGGCGACGCTGCCTCCCGTGTCGAACGCGCCCTCTCCGACTCCGCCTCCTCGGGGGCCGAGACGCTCAAGCGAGAGATCGACGCTCTCTCCAGCCTCTGCGACCGCGCCTCGAGGCGCTAGGAACGTTCGACCATGACCGAACGCTTCGAGGACCAGAATCCCGTCGTCCTTGTCATCGACGACTCGATCGACGTCCACCGACTCCTGCGCGCACGCCTCCGACACGAGGATGTCGACCTCATCGGCGCCACCGGCGGTGAGGAAGGCATCGACGCCGCCGCCGAGCACCAGCCCGCCCTCATCCTCCTCGACATCTCCATGCCCGACCTCGACGGGTTCGAGGTCCTCCGACGCCTCAAGAACAACCCCTCCACCCGCAACATCCCCGTCATCGTCCTCTCCGGCCTCCAGAGCCCCCAGGACAAGGTCACCGCCTTCGACCTGGGCGCCGTCGACTACATGACCAAGCCCTTCGATCTCATGGAACTCCGTGTGCGTGTCCGCTCGGCCCTCCGCATGCACCGCCTCCTCCAACTCCTCACCCACCGCGCCCAGATCGACGGGCTCACCGGGCTCTGGAACCGTTCCCACTTCGACCGCCGTTGGCAGGACGAGGCCGCCCTCTGCGCCCGCCACACCCGACCCCTTTCCCTCGCCATGATCGACATCGATCACTTCAAGCAGATCAACGACGCCTACGGTCACCCCGCCGGCGATGCCGTCCTCCAGTCCATCGCCCGTGTCATGCAGCGCGTCTGCCGACAGAACGACATCGCCTGCCGCTACGGCGGCGAAGAGTTCGCCATCATCCTCCCCGAGACGCCCCCCGACGCGGCCATGTTCCTCTGCGAGCGCCTCCGAGAATCCATCGAGTCCCTCTCCTGGCCCAGGCACCCCGAACGACACGTGACCGTTTCCATCGGCCTCGCCGGGATCGCCGCAGGTCCCGCCCCCAATCCCGACCGCTGGCTCGAAGCCGCCGACCGCTGCCTCTACCGCTCCAAGCGCGACGGCCGCAACCGCGTCACCGTCCACGACTTCACCTCCGCCCCCTCCCCGACGGAGTGATCCCTCACCCCCCTGCCGGGTCGTGGCGCATGAACAGCGCCTCCCCCTTGACGATCGGCGTCCCGGGCGTCAGGGCATGCGGGCCGCCGAACGCGCACACCGCCTCGAGCCCCGCCCCCTCAGGGAGCCTCCACCCCCACCTCGACCACAACTCCACCGTTTTCGAGGGCATCACAGGGTGCATCAGCACCGTCGCGATCCGAAGCGCCTCCGCGCAGTTCGTCAGGATCGTCGCCAGTTCCCCCAGCACCCCGGGCTCGGCCTCCGCACGCTTGGCCAACTTGAACGGCTGCGTCGCGTTGATGTACGCATCCACCTCCGCCACCAGACCCGTCGTCGCCGCGCACGCCTCGGAGTAGCCCATCGCCTCCATCGCCCGCGCGTACGCCTCCACCCGCTTCCCCGCGATCGCCCGCCAGTCATGCCCCGCGTGGTTCGCCGGCCCCGGCTCGGGCAGCCCCGCCGGGAAGTACTTCCCGATCATGTTCGACACCCGGCTCGCGCTGTTCCCGATCCCGTTCGCAAGGTCCGCGTTGTAGACCTCCACGACGCGCGCGTGCACCCAGTCCGAATCCCCCCCCGCCATCGGCCCCTGCGACGTCAGGTACCACCGCAGCGCATCGAGCCCGAAGACCTTCGCGCACGATTCCAGCCGCTCCATCTCGATGAAGTTCCCATCAGACTTCGACATCTTCCGCCCGTCGGCCGTCCACCACCCGTGCCCGAAGACGCGCCGCGGCAACTCCACCCACGACCACTCCGACGACGACCCCCGAAGCGCGAGCAGCACCGCCGGCCAGATCACCGCGTGGAACCACAGGATGTCCTTCCCGATCAGGTGGACATCCGCCGGCCAATACCCCCTCCGCTCCGGCGTATCCACCACCGACAGATAGTTGAACAACGCGTCGATCCACACATACAGCCGATGCCCAGGATCCCCCGGGATCCGTATCCCCCACTGCGTCGCCGGGTCGTCCGTCACCGGGCGGCTCATCGCCACGTCCCCAAGCCCCGCCCGGATCCGACCCAGCGTCTCGCTCCGTCTCGCCTCCGGCTCGATCCCCCACTCGTTCGACTCGATCAGCGACAGCAGCCGGGCCTCGTACTTGCTCAGCCGGAAGAAATAGCACGGCTCCGACCGCTTCACCAGCGGCCTCTGACTGATCGTGCTCTTGTACCCCGCCTCCCTCGCCGCGTTCTCGGTGATGTGTTCCTCCTGCCCCTCGTCGTACCACCCCTCGTACTCCCCCTTGTACACGTCCCCCGTCGTGATCAACGCCGCGATGTACCGCTCCACCCGCTCCCGGTGACGCGCCTCGGTCGTGCGGATGAAGTCGTCGTTCGAGCAGTTCAGGAACGCGAACGCCTCGCGGAACGCCGCCGCGTTCCGGTCCGTCCACTCCTCGGGCGACAGCCCCCGCATCTTCGCCGCCGTCACCACTTTGTCCGCATGCTCGTCCGTCCCCGTCAGGAAGAACACGTCGTCGCCCCGAAGCCGTCGATACCGGGCCTGAACATCCGCCATCACCGTCGTGAAGCAATGCCCGATGTGCGGCCGATCATTGACGTAGTAAATCGGCGTCGTGATGTAATACCGGGTGGACATGGGGGCGATTCTACCGCCTCCACCCTACCATCCCCAGAGAGGAACAACGACCATGAACCCCTCCACCCTCACCCTCGCCGCCCTCCTCCTCGCCGCCGCTCCCGCCCTCGCCCAGGATGCCCTCGGCGACGGGACCGCCCTCGACCAGAACCTCCGCCAGGGCTCCGGCGGCAAAAACGCCGCGCGACCCGACCTCGCCCGAGAACTCCAGTTCCGAAACGCCATCGTCACCGGCAACGCCCCCGGGGGACTCTCGTTCCGCGAGGATGTCGGCTACACCAGCCCCGGCGGCTTCCGCGACGCCCTCGGATCCGACGACCTCTTCGCCTTCCGCCGTGACTCCCTCTACTCCGGGCTCGCCGGCCTGGGCATCCGCGGAACCGACGCCCTCCAATACCAGTTCGGCCTCACCACCGGGTCCACCCTCCCTCCCGGGCTGCGAGGGTCCCTCCAGGTCGAGCGGGGCTTCGATCGACCCGCCTCCGCCTCCTCCGACACCCTCTTCACCCAGCGCGAGGAGTCCGACGATCGCGGCTTCGCCCTCTGGGCCCTCCGCTCACCCGCTTCCATCGTCTCCACTCGCGGCATGCAGCCCGCCGTCATCTCCACCGCCTTCACCGCCGAGGATGGCGGGCGATTCGCCCTCACCGCCTCCACGCTCCGAGGCGTCCACCTCGACCGCCTCGACTACCTCCGTGCCGGCGCGAAACGCCCCGAGCCTGCCGCCCCGGCCGCCGCCGTCCCCGTCTCGCCCGACCGCCCCGCAGAGCCCACCAGCCCCTACCAAACGCTCATGGAGCAACTCGCCCAGTCCGGCGCGCGCGCCGCAACCCCCGACCTCCCCGAGTGGGAAAAGCAGATCCAGGAACTCCGCGCCCAGGTCCTCGCCGACGAGGCCGAGAAAGAGATCAGCCAGGGCACCGCGAACATCCTCCGAGACGTCGGTCGGCTCGAAGAACTCGCGCCCGTCGCTCCGACCGGCTTCGACGCCTACACCGAGCACATGCGCGCCGGCCAGGACCACCTCGTCAAGGGCCGCTTCTTCGACGCCGAGGAACGCTTCACCCGTGCCCTTGCCGCACGCCCCGACGACACCCTCGCCGCCGTCGCCCGCGTCCACGCCCAGCTCGGCGCCGGCATGTTCCTCTCCGCCACGATCAACCTCCGCACCGTCTTCCAGACCACCCCGGAGGCCGTCGGCATCCGCTATGGCGACCAGGCCATGCCCTCACCCGAGCGCGTCCGCCGCCTCATCGTTGTCCTGCGCGAGGGCCTCAACCGCGAGAACGGGCTCCCGCCCGACGTCGGGCTCGCCCTCGCCTACCTCGGCTTCCAGTCGGGCGACTCCGACGCCCTCATCGAGGGCTTCGCCCTCATCGAGAAGAGCGCCGCTCAGGGCGGAACACCCTCCGCACTCCTCTCGCTCCTGCGCAAGGTCTGGCTCGCCCCGCCCTCCCCACCCGATGCAGGGAAGTGATCCAACCCGGCCCCTCTCCATCCGTGAGTTCATCACGGATGGCTCCCTCAGCGCGCTCTGCGCCGAACTCACCTCCCTCACCGGCGTCCGCATCCGCCTGCTCGATCCCCAGCGGCGCCCCGTCCTCGGACCCAGCCCTCACGACCTCCCCACCCCGGACACCTCGTCCCTGGGCCTCGACCCCCAGCCCTCCATTCTCTTCCCCATCTCCACCGCCGGCGTCGAGATCGGCTGGCTCGAAATGGCCGATGCCGAGCCCACGTTCGCCACGGGCTCCACGTCCCGCGACCTCGTCGCCCACCTCCTCCGTCTGATCGGCTCCACCGCCGGCGAGTTCTGCGACCACGAACTCGAACTCCGACGCCGAGTCCGCGAACTCGACGTCACCTATCGCCTCACCTCCGTCCTCGCCCGCGCGACGGGGCTCGAACAGACCCTCGCCAACGCTCTCGACTCCGCCCTCGACATCCTCTCGCTCGAAGCGGGCACCATCGCCCTCTTCGACCACGCCACCCTCGACCAGGCCCCCGATCGCGAGGACGCCGTCGTCCACAAGGTCTCGCGCGGGCTCTCTCGCGATTGGCTCGACTCTCCCCTCCCCCTCTCCCGCGATCGGGTCTTCGATCGCCTCTGTGCCGCGGGCGAGATCGTCGCCGTTGACGACCTCGCCGCCGACCCCCGTGTCCTCATCCCCGATCGAGCCCGAGCCGAAGGGCTCAAGGGCTTCATCGGCGCCGGGCTGCTCTTCCAGTCCCGGCTCCTCGGCGTCATCCGTCTCTACTCGAAAGCCGGCCGCCCCTTCACCGAGGACGACCACCGGCTCCTCCGCTCCATCGCCGAGCAGGCCGCCGTCGCCATGCAGCAGGCCCGCCTCCTCGCCCTCCAGGCCGAGGAACGCCGCGTCCAGCGCCAACTCCAGCTCGCCGCGGAGGTCCAGCGGCGCATGCTCCCCGATCGCCTCCCCGCCTTCCCCGCGCTCGACCTCGCCGCGAGGTACGTCCCCTCCTTCGAACTCGGCGGCGACTTCTACGACTTCATGGAACTCGCCGGCCACCTCGCCCTCGCCGTCGGAGACGTCGTCGGCAAGGGCGTCCCCGCCGCCCTTCTCATGGCCGCCGTCCGCGCCTCCCTCCGCGCCCACACCCAGCAGCTCTACCACCTCGACGAGGTCATCACCCGCGTCAACCGCGACCTCTCCCACGACACCAGGGACCACGAGTTCGCCTCGCTCTTCTACGGCGTCATCGACCCCCGAACCCTCCGGCTCACCTACTGCTCCGCGGGACACGATCCCACCTTCGTCTTCCGCGCCGACGCCCCGCGACACCCCGACGAACTCACCACCGGCGGCATGCTCGTCGGCATCGATGCCGCCCAGCGCTACGACCGCTCCGTCTTCCAACTCCGCCCCGGCGACACCCTCGTCGCCTACACCGACGGGCTCACCGATGCCCTCGACTTCCAGGGCCGACGCTTCGGCAAGGCCCGCCTCCGCGACGCCATCGCCGAGGTCCTCGCACGCGATCCCGCGTGCTCCGCCTCCGGAATCGTTGAGCACGTCTTCTGGACCCTCCGCCAGTTCGCCGGCCTCGCGCCCCAGAGCGACGACCAGACCCTTGTCGTCCTCAGGGTCCGCCGTGAGACCAGGTAGTCTCGTCCTCTCGAACACACGCCAAGGAGTCTCCTCGATGAGCCGACGCCTCGCCCTCGCGGCCCTCTTGCTCCTCTTCGCCCCCCTTGGCTGCGCGAGCCGCCACCCCGCCCACCCACAGGAGACGTTCTGGTCGGCGCTCCAATCCCTCCGCGGCCGCGCCTTCGAGGGCCGCGTCGTCGAGGACTCCTCCAACGACCCACGCTTCGCCCGCACACCCCTCGTCATGCACGTCATCCGCTGCGAACCCGACCGCGTCCTCGTCCCCTTCCACATCGCCGACGACCACTCGCGCACCTGGGTCTTCACTCGATCGCCCGAGGGGCTCCGACTCAAGCACGACCACCGGCACGAAGACGGGTCCGAGGACGAGCTCACCCAGTACGGCGGCGACACGCGCGACGCCGGCTCCGCCGCCACACAACGCTTCCACGCCGACGACCACACCGCCTCGCTCATCCCCGCCGCCGCGACGAACGTCTGGACCGTCGAGATCTTCCCGGGCCGCATGTTCGCCTACGGCCTCGAGCGCCCCGGCACCGACCGCCGTTTTCGCGTCGAGTTCGATCTCACGCGCGAGGTCCCCGCGCCCGCCCCGCCCTGGGGATGGTGAACACGCACTCCCGCCCGCGTTCTCACACGCGCTCCACGCGTCGCGTCCACACGAAACTTTCGTGGACGTGAGAGATCCCCTGCCCTCCCGACAAGTCTCGGTGCACGGGCCGCACGCCGCAGCCCGAGAGAACCAAAGGAAAGGGGAACACCATGAAGACGCTCAAGACCATCCTGATCGCAACGACCTTCGCCGCCAACGCCAATGCCTCGATCATCTCCTTGGGCGGGGACGCCGCGGGCTTGTACACCTCCGCGCCGGCCTCCTTCAAACTCGGCCAGTACGAGCACAACACCCACACCAGGGTCCACCTCGAATCCATCGGCCTGCCCATCCTCCCCGGTACCAAGTACGACGCCCACAACCCCGGCCACTACGGCAGCGGCAAGGGCAAGCCCTCGGGTGGCACGATCCCGACCTACCCCTGGACCTGGGCCAACTCCTACTTGTTCCACTTCGATCCGACCAGCGGTGTTCCCACCAAGGAGTCGCAAGGCTGGGCCATCTTCGATGCCCCCATCTACGTCCTCAGCAGCAACGAGAACATCGACAACACCGACACCTACTACGGCTACAAGATCGCCGGCCTCTACCCAGGATTCCTCTCCGATCGCGGATACGACATGCTCACCAACGACGAGTACACCATCTCCAACCCCACGCCCACCACCTGGCGTATCGACTTCCACGCCTGGGCCTCCACCGGCATGGACCAGCTCCGGATCATCGAGACCCCGGGCGTCCCCGCCCCTGGCGCCGCAGGCCTCCTCGCCGCCGGCGCCCTCCTCGCGGCTCGACGCCGCCGACGCTAGAGCCCGCAGCGGGGTGAGACCACCAACGCACAAGGCCCGGGGAACCTGCCCCCGGGCCTTTTTCGTCTTCATCCCCCAAGCCACCTCGCGCCGCCGCTGCGAACGCTCACGCCGCGCGTGGCCGATCGTCGTCTCCGCTCGGATGCAGCATCGCGCGCAACTCGTCGATCTTCAACTGCACGTCGTCGATCGCACGCTCCACGTCCTTCTCGGGCCAATAGACCCCGAGGTCCCAGGCGCCCTTGCGCCCACGCGGCTCCACGCCCTCCTCGTTCCCCACCAGCCGTAGCGGTTTGGTGTGTTCCATGGGCCAGCCCTCCTTCCAGAGAGCGACCATCGGTCCCCGCCCCGCGCGCGCTGAGCCCAACCCCGCCGTTCCACCCGTTCGGGGGTCCGCTCAACCCGCGTGCATTGCCCCACCTCCCCCTTCCAACGTCCCATCCCTCAACGTCCCATCACCCCTGCCCGATCCGCGGCTCCTTCCCCTCCAGGAGCCTCCTCAGGTTGCCTCGATGTTTCCAGATCGCCAGCAACGCCAGCGCCATCCCCAGGCCAACCAGCGGCCACTGCATCGGAGACTCCCCCGGCCCGCCATCCCATCCCGCCGCACGCGCCGCTCGAAACGAGCCCCACACCCCCAGCGGAAGCACCGCCGCCGCCACGCACGACGCCGGCCCGACCATCCGCGTCGCCGCCACGACCGCGATCCACGCCGCCAGGCTCATCAGGGCCGCGAACGTCATCAGCGGAAACACCGCCGCCATCGCCCCCAGCCCCGTCGCGATCCCCTTCCCCCCCTTGAACCGCAGCCAGACCGGGAACATGTGCCCCAGCATCGTCGCCACCGCGACCCCGACCCAGGCCAGCCCGTCGCGCACCTCGGGCCTCCACGCGCCGAGCGTCCCGAGCACCACGCCCGCGCCGAGCGTCGGCGCCGCGCCCTTGAGCGCGTCGAGCCCGAAGCACACAAGCCCCGCCCTTCGCCCCAGCACGCGCGCCACGTTCGTCGCCCCGATGTTCCCCGACCCGTGCTTGCGGATGTCGATCCCCCGCGAACGCGCCATCAGCAGCCCCACGGGGATCGACCCCACGAGATACCCCAGCGCGATGAGCCCCGCCCACAGCACCCTCAACTCCCCAGCCGTTCGCGCAACGCGTGGAGCATCGACGCCCACACCACGTCCTCGCGCGCCGCCGCGTCGACCCGCACGAACCGCCCCGGGTCCTCCCTCACCTGGTCAACGTACCCCTGCCTCACCTTCCGATGAAACGCACGCCCCTTCGCCTCCATCCGGTCCAGCAGCGGGCTCAGCCGTCGCGCGGCCGTCTCCTCATCCACGTCGAACACGAGCACGAGGTCGGGCTCGAGCCCGCCCGTCGCCACCCTCGCCACCGTGCGGATGTCCTCGATCGCCAGCCCCCCCGCCGCGCCCTGGTACGCGATCGTCGAGGCCACGAACCGATCGGCGAGCACCAACTCACGCCTCTCCAGCGCCGGTCGGATCACCTGCTCGACCAGTTGCGCCCGCGATGCCATGTACAGCAGCATCTCGCACCGCAGGCTCATCGCCGCGTGCGCGTGGTCCAGCAGGATGTCCCGGATGTCCCCGCCCACCAGCGTCCCGCCCGGCTCGCGCACCTCCCGGTACGCCACCCCGCCTGACGCCAACAGCGCCGTCAGCCGACGGAACTGCGTCGTCTTCCCCGACCCGTCGGGCCCCTCAAAGACGACGAACTTCCCCGCGAGTCCTCGCAGCCATTCGTGTTCCACGGCGGCGAGTGTAGGAACTCATCGAAGCGAACGCTCCACCCGCTCGATCCGGGCCGCGTACACCCGACCCCCCAGCCCCGGGTCCAGCAGCCGAAGCCTCTGCACGTGCGTCCTCACCACCCCCGATCGCTCCGCTCCCTGCTCCGCGAGCACCTCCAGCATCAGCGTCCACGCGAGCCAGAACTCCGCGGGCCGGGGCTCGCTCAACTCCAGCGACGAGGCCAGGTCACGCAGCAACCCGAACCCCTCCTCGTCCCGGCCCTCCAGTAGTAGCGCCCGCGCCCGTCCAAGCACGATCCGCGTCCCCCCCATCCCCCGCGACACCAGGTCGTCGAACACCGCCAGCGCCCCGGGCCTCCCCGCGTCGACCACCGCCTCGGCATGGTCGAGCCTCAACGCATCCAGCCCCGCAACCCCGTGCCGAGACCCCCACTCCAGCGCCCTCGACGCGTGCGGCAACACCTCGTCCTGCGCCAGCGATCGTGCCCCTCGCTCATCCCCTCGAGCCAGCGCCGCCGCGTGCCGCCCACGAGCGTTCCGCAACTGCGCCTCCGCCTCCGCCAGGTACACCCGCGTCGCCTCGCCCGCCATGGGCGAGCCCGCCTCGATCCTCTCCAACTGCCCCCGCGCCCGCGCACGCTCCGGCGTCGACGCCGTCCCCTCGAACACCACCCGCGCCCGCTCGCACCACCAGAACTCCGGGTCCTTCACCCGATAGGGACCGTCGCACGCCAAGCCCAGCACGTCCGCGTACGCGGCCCGCGCCTCCCCCTCCAGCCCCGCTCCCGCCCGCGGCACAAGGTCCCGCCCATACGCCAGCGCGGCGCCGAGTGCCTCGTTCGCCCGCGGCGAAGTCGGGAAGTCCCTCGCCAGCGACGCCAGCGACCGTACCCCGCGCAGACGGTCTCCAGCCGACTCCGACCCCATCAGCAGCACCGCCAACTCCCACAACGCCTCCTCGCGCCACGCCCCGGCGTCCTCGCGCGACGCCGCTTGCGTGAGAAGACGCAAGGCCTCCGAGCGACCCTCCTCCCGCCTCGCCACCACCCCCGCCCGCGCCACCGCCACGCCCGCGGGCAGTTGCGTGAACACCGCGTCCGCGGGGACCAGCGCCGCGATCCGCTCGCTCACCAGCGCCCGCCGCGCCGCCCGGTCCATCCCAAGATCCTCACGGTCCATCAACGAGAGCACCGTCTCCGATGCCTCCCTCATCAGTTGCACGTTCCGCCCCGCCCCGGCCTCCACCAGCGCCCGCGCCATCGTGTCGTGCGCCAGGACGATCAGCAGCGGATCGGGCGCACCGCCCACCACGAACGGCTCCCGCGCCAGCGCCTTGCGCAACTCGTCCACCGCACGCCCCCCAGCGTTCGCACCCTCACTCCGCCCGCGCGCCAGCGTCCACGCGAACCACGCCTCCGCCCTCGCCCCGGACCACAACTCGACCTGAGGCGAACCCCCGCCCCTGTCCCCCGTCGCGCGAAGGACCTCCTCCACCAGGGACCGCGCACGCTCCGCGTCCCCCGCCGCACCCCTCGCCAGCAGCGCCAACGCAAGGTTCACCTTCCGCAGCGCATCCGCCGCCGAGTCCTCCAGCGTCAACGACTCCCCTGCCTTCACCGCCACCGTTGCCGCCTCGCGTCTCGCCTCCCCCTCCCGCGTCGCCGCCACCAGCGCCCCGGCCCTCGCCTGGAAGAACGGCACACGCACCGCCTTCTCGAGCGCGAGCACCACGCCGCGCCCCCCGATCCGGTCCGTCCCCCCACCCGCCGCGAGACGATCGATCATCGCCCCCGACCTCGCCAGCAGCGTCGCCGCCTCCGCCGATTCCCCCGCGACTCGCGACCTCGCCTCCGCCGAGGCATACCCCGTCAGCACGCCCGTGTCGCTCGCGTCCCGCGCCAGGCGCCCCAGCAGCGACGCCGCCTGATCGATCATCCACGTCGGCGCGCGGTCGTCGTCCCCCTTGAGCGACGCGATCAGCCTCGCGCGCGCCTCGATCACCCGATCCTCGAGCCCCGCCCGATCCTCCGCACGCGCCCGCTCCAGCATCCCCTCCAGGCGCGACACCTCCTCCGCCAGTGCCACGCCCGGGTCCGCAGGCTGGACGAACGCCTCGATCATCGCGCACCGAGTTCCTCGAGCGTCAGGATCCGGTACGACCGGTCGTCGTCCCCGTGCTCGCGACCGATCGCCTGCATCACCCCGCTCGGATCGTCGTCGATGAACTGGATCGTCTTGATCACCACCGCCCGCCGACCCGTCTTCGCGTCCCTCGGGTTCAACGCCTCCAACTCCCTCAGGATCTCCTCCACGCCGCCCCCCCACCCCTCCTCCGCACCCGACCTCCGGATGCTCCGCGCCAGAAGGAACACCACGTCGGGCTTCATCGCCAGCGCCGCCCTCAACCCCTCCAGAGGCACCGATCTCCCGCTCGGCATCATCCCGCGCGCCCACGACGACGCTCCCGCTCTCGCCTCCGCCGTGGCACGAACCAGCCCGGGCTTCGCCCCCTCTCCCGTCGCGTACGCGTCGTACCCGCTCCCCCCTCGCGCCCCGCCCCTCGACCTGAAGAACACCACCTGGAACTCCTGCGCCGGCGCCAGCGCGCCGATCGACCGTTCCAACTCCGGCAGCACGAACTTCAGGCTCGTCACCATCGCACCCGACGCATCCACGACGTACACCACCCGCAGCGCGCGCGCCGACCCCAGGCCCGCGAAGTTCACCCCCGCGTCCGCCACGCTCGACCTCGTCAGCCGAGGCGACGCCGCCACGTTCCCCGCGGGCGACCTCAGCGTCGGCAACGCCACCGCGCCCGTCGTGCTCATCCCGCTCAGCACAGGCAACTCCGGCGCCGGCCGATCCATCGCCGACGACCCCTCCACCCGACGCTCAGGCTCCACGTCGTCCGCCGGCTCCAGAAAACTGATCACCACCTCCCCCGATCCCGCCAGCAACTCCCGCTGCTTCGTCACCGTCCACGCGATCAGAAACAACGACCCCAGCGCCCCGGCATGGATCGCCACCGACGCCATCACTGGCACCCCAAGGTCCCGAAGCACGGGCGAGACCCCCCACACTCGCCAACTCGCCACCCACCGCACCGATGCCGTCATCGGCCCCAGCGCGCGCCACACCGGCGCCAGCTCCGCGGCCAGCCACCCTCCCGACCACTTACTTCGACGCCGACGCTTCTTCATGCCCGCGTGTGAACATCCGTGCATCCATCGACACCCGCCCTGGCCCAAGCATCCCCACCACCACCGCCACCACCAGCAACGTCGCCTGGAACAGCAGCCCCGTCCACTGCGACAGATCCCCCACATCCCGCTTCGGCAGCACCCCAAGCAGCGTCTGGCCACTCGCGATCGCCGGCCCCACCTGCGTGATCCACACCGCTCCCGCCATCACCCCCACCACCAGCCCCGCCCCCACTCGCGTGAACAACCCAAGCACCAGCAGCATCCCCGCCGCCACCTCCGCGATCGCCACTCCCCACGCCTGCAACCCGGGCGAGACCCGCACCGGCCCCAACCCCGACACCCACCACGCCCGCCCTTCCGTCGGCCTCGCCGCTCGATCGATCCCCAGCGCCAGCGCCTGCACCCGCCGCGCCGTCGTCGGGTCCTCCGCGGGGCTCAACGCGCGCAGTTCCCCCATTCGTGCCGCATCGGCACCAGTGAACGTCACCGTCCCCATCATCTTCCCCAGCCCCGCCCAGATGAAGATCACCCCAAGCAGGAGCCTCAGGACCAGCGGCGATGCGGTCGGACGTGCAGCGTTCCCCATGCTTCCATGATACCGCCGCTCGGCCCCTCGCCCCCCTCCACCCTACCAACGACCGATACACTCCCTTTTCACGCCGCGGGCGTGGCGGAACTGGCAGACGCGCGGGATTTAGGTTCCCGTGGCCGAAAGGCCTTACAGGTTCGACCCCTGTCGCCCGCATTCCTTGATCCTCTCCCTTTGCCCGCCGTCCACCTTCGGGTATCTTGACCCCGTCAGGGGCCCTTTGCCCCTCCCATCGGGAGACTCCACCATGCTGTTCCGTTCACTCCTCGCCTGCGCGGCCCTCGCCCTCGCTTCCCTCGCCCTTGCCCAGACCGCGCCGCTCACCCAGCGCGATGTTCCCTTCACTCTCGACTCGGGAGCGGTCAGCAATCCCACCCCCGACCAGGCCACCGTCTTCTCCCACCTCGTCCGTGTCGATGACGCCTCCTGGCTCCGCCTCACCTTCCGACGAGCCGACCTCGCCCCCGGCGCGTTCCTCCGACTCACCTCCCTCTTCGACGGGCACCAGCAGACCCTCCACGCCGAGCACCTCCGCCAGTGGTCCTTCACCTCCGCCTACTTCAACGGCGACGCCGTCTTCGTCGAGATCGTCGCCCCTCCGCATTCCCTCCCCAGCCGCCTCGTCATCACCTCCGTCATCGCCGGCGAGCCCGTCGCCCCGGAATCCATCTGCGGGCCTACCGACGACCGCGTCCTCTCCTCCGACCCGCGATCCGCACGCCTCATGCCCATCGGCTGCACCATCTGGATCTTCGACGACGCCAACCACACCTTCCTCACCGCTGGACACTGCATCTCCAACGGGACCTCCAACGCCGTCGCCCAGTTCAACGTCCCACTCTCCAATCCCAACGGCACCGTCAACCACCCCCCGCCCTCCGATCAGTACCCCATCGATCCCGTCTCCATCCAGTCCAACGGCGGCCAGGGCACGGGCAACGACTGGGCCTACTGCGGCGCCTTCCCCAACTCCGTCACAGGCAAAACCCCCTTCGAGGCTCAAGGCGCCTTCTTCTCCACCACGCCCTCCCCACCCGTTTCCGGTCAGCAGATCCGAATCACCGGCTACGGCGTCGTCGGCTCCCCTGTCTCCCCCACCTGGAACCAGGTCCAGAAGACCCACCTCGGGCCCTACTTCTCCAAGTCCGGCACCTGGATCCAGTACCAGACCGATACCACCGGCGGCAACTCCGGCTCCCCCGTCATCAACGAAGCCACCGGCGAAGCCATCGGCATCCACACCCACGGCGGGTGCAGCGGCTCGGCCGGAAACACCGGCACCGCCTTCGAGCACACCGCCCTCCAGAACGCCCTCGCCAACCCCAAGGGAGTCTGCATCCCCAACGGGCTCAAGTTCGCCTTCCCCAGCGGCCTGCCCACCAGCCTCAACGCCGGCGGTGGTACCGCGTTCTCTTTCGTCGTCCTCCCCAACGGCGCCTTCTCACCCCTCCCGGGCTCGGGCAAACTCTTCTACGCCATCTCCCGATCCTGGATCGAACTCCCGCTCATCCAGACCGGGCCCAACGAGTACCTCGCCGAGTTCCCTCCCATCCCCTGCCCCTCCTCGGTCAACTTCTATTTCGAGGCCTCGACCACCACCGGCGAGACCCACCGCGACCCCCCCAACGCCCCCAACTCGTTCTACAACGCCTACGTCGGCACCCTCCAGCAGACCACCGTCTTCGAGACCAGTTTCAACTCCCTCCCTCAGGGCTGGTCCGCCTCTGGCCTCTGGCACATCACCTCCGCATGCTCCTCGGGAACATCCTGCGACGGCGGGACGTTCGCCTACTACGGCCTCGATGCCTCCTGCACCTTCAACACCGGCTCTTCCAACTCGGGCTCGCTCTCCAGCAATCCTCTCGCGCTCCCCGCTCTCCCCGCCGGAGGGTCCGTCTCCCTCGAGTTCTGCTACTCCCTCCAGACCGAGCAACTCGAACCCTACGACCACGCCTCCATCCTCATCAACGGCGTCGAAGTCGCCGCCCTCCTCGATGTCTCAGGCTGGACCCCCCACTCCATCGATCTCTCCTCCTTCGCCGGCTCGAGCCCCACCATCGCCTTCCGCTTCGACACCGTCGATAGCGCCTTCAACGACTATCGCGGGTTCCAGGTCGACGGCGTCAAGATCATCGCCTCCAGCCTCACCTGCGACTGCTACGCCGACTGCGAACTCGACGGCGACCTCGATGTCTTCGATTACCTCTGCTTCCTCGGACGCTACGCCGCCCAGGATCCCTACGCCGACTGCGAAGGCGACGGCGACTGGGATGTCTTCGACTTCCTCTGCTTCCAGAGCCAGTACGCCGCGGGGTGCTGAGCGCCGTCTCCGGCCGCCCCACTCTCTCGAGCGACTTGGACCGCGACCTCACGCCTCAGCGCGTGGCCGGCCCGGCGCCGCCGTGCGCGTCGATCCCCGTCGCTTCTCATCTCGCCCGGCACGCGGAACTTTTGCTTGTTCCACGCCCGAGAAGGTTGGTAGAGTGGCGGGACGTGCAG
>JAANMY010000070.1_pt1 | contig 119936 bp, 95 predicted proteins | sample 7279691 | NCBI WGS metagenome assembly JAANMY01 (sample SAMN14094543, study PRJNA606508) | bioreactor metagenome | isolation source: A lab-scale SPAN reactor treating ammonium-rich wastewater day 388 | place: Ireland: Galway | collected 2018-02-07
CGGGATGACGAGGGTGGCGCCATTGGGTCCTTCGTGGAGGAACGCCGGGCTGGTCGGATCCCAGGCGGTGTAGCCGCGGGCCTCGAAGGTGGCGCGCAGGCCGCCGGAGGGGAACGAGGAGGCGTCCGGTTCGCCGCGGACGAGTTCCTTGCCGCTGAACTCGGTGATCGCCTTGCCGTCGGCGGTGGGGACGAGGAAGCTGTCGTGCTTCTCGGCGGTCAGGCCGGTCATCGGCTGAAAGAGGTGGGTGAAGTGGGTGGCGCCACGTTCCATGGCCCAGTCCTTCATGGCGGTGGCGACGGCATCGGCGATGGCCGGATCGAGCGGGGCGCCCTGGCGGATCGTCCGCTGCAGGGCGTTGAACGCCGGCTTGGGCAGGCGTTGCCGCTGAGCGTCCTCGTTGAACACGTTGGCCCCGAACAGATCCTTCAAGTGCGTCTCCTTGAAGGTCACGCGGTTGAGGCAGTACCTGGCGGTCACAATGGCCTGGATGGCCTGCTGGCGCACGTTCAAACTGCTCATGTGTGGAGAGTCCTCGCAAAACGAAGGTGGAATCTTGTTCGGTGGCGGGTACGGTGCGGTTGTTACGGTTGGGCGAGGAGGGCAGGAGGCCAGGGCCGGTCAGGGGCCGATGGCGTCGCCGCCGCGTTCCCCGGTCCGGATGCGGACCGCGTCTTCCAGCGAGAGGACGAAGATCTTGCCGTCGCCGATCTGACCCGTCTTCTCGGTCCGGCCAGCGTGGACAATGGCCTCGATGGCGGCCTCGACGAACGCATCGTTAACGGCGATTTCCAGTTTCAGCTTGGGCAACAGCCGCACCTGAAACTCGGCCCCGCGATAGACCTCGGTGTACCCGCGCTGCCGGCCGCAGCCGCGCACGTCGCTGACCGTCATCAGGTAGACGTCGCAGTCGTTGAGCGCCTGCTGCACTGCGTCCAGCTTTTCCGGACGAATGATCGCCACGATCATCTTCATAGATCAATGCCCTTCTTGTGGGAGAGGATAGAGCCCGTAAGGCGAAAAATAGCAGCCCGTGTTACCGCGCCGGCGCTGGTGCCGCGGCGGTAACACGGGTGGGTGATGGCGGAAGAACCCCTCCCCCTGCCCCCTCCCCTGGCAGGGAAGGGGGCCGGGGGGTTAGGTCTTTCGCGCGTCAGTTCTCCAGGTGGACGCGGATCGGCTTGCCGGCCATGTGCTTTTGCAGAAGCGTTTGCAGGTTGTCGCGGATGGCGCCGGGATCGCCGCCGCGGAACCGGAAACGGTTGCCCTGCACGGTGGTCACGTTCGGGTAAATCGACTGGAACTCCGGGTCGGACGCCGTGTGGCCCGGCTGGCACAGGCCGGACCAGGTGTGGAGCAGGTCGCCGTTGTTGACGCCATCGACCAGGAGACTGAACCGCTTGCCGCCCGGGGGCACGCGCGCCGGGCGCGGCTCGGTGGTGATGGTCGTGGCCTCCAGGGCTGGACCGAAGTCGAACCCGGTCTCCCCGTGCTCCGTCCGGTCGAGCCCATCGACCTCCGACCGCTCATCGGTGGTGAACCCCATCAAGGCGTCGATCGCCTTGACGAGGAAGAGGCTGAGGACGAAGGCGATGGCTGCCGACGCAACGGCGGCGATCAGCTGCGTCACGATCTGCCCGGCCCCGACGGCCTCCGTCGCCCCGGCCATGCCCGCGAGCAGACCGTCCTGGCCCGCGCTGTTCACCGCCTTGTAACAGAAGACGCCCGTCAGGACGGCACCGAGGAAGCCGCCGACTCCATGCACACCGAAGGCGTCGAGTGAATCGTCGTACTTGAACACGCCCTTGAGGCAGACGGCCGCGTAGCAGACGACGCCCGCGAGCAGGCCGATGATCAGACCCGCGCCGGGGTAAACGAAGCCGGAGGCCGGGGTCACGGCGACCAGGCCGGCGACGATGCCGGACGCCAGACCCAGAGCGGTCGGCTTGCCCTTGTGAATCCACTCGGCCAGCATCCAGCTCAGGCCGGCGGCCGCCGCGGCCATCTGGGTGGCGGCGAAGGCGGAGACGGCCAGGGCGTTCGTCCCGGACGTGCCGCTGCCCAGGGCGCTGCCGCCATTGAACCCGAACCAGCCGAACCACAGCAGGCCGGCTCCGGTCAGCGTCAGCACCATGCTGTTGGGGTGGATGGCCATCTCGGGGTAGCCGAGCCGCTTGCGCAGGACCAGGATGGCGGCGAGGCTGGAGAACCCGGCGGCAATGTGGACCACCGTGCCGCCCGCGAAGTCGAGCGCGTTCATCGCGCCGAGCCAACCCACCATCTTCGTGCCGGCCTGCCCGGCCTCGATCGGCACCCACCAGTCCATCGCCCAGACAGCGTGCGCCAGCGGGCAGTAGACGAAGGTGACCCACAGGATCATGAACAGGCAGTACGGGCCAAAGCGGATACGCTCGGCGACGGCGCCGCTGATCAGGGCGGGGGTGATGATCGCGAACATGCCCTGGAAGAGCACATGCAGGTAAATCGGGATGTTCGTGTTGGGGAGCAGGGCGCTGGGCTCCACGCCGCGCAGGAACACCAGGTCGCTGTTCCAGCCCAGCCACCCGGATTGCGGTCCGCCCAGGATCGGGGTGCCGAACGCCAGCGCGTAGCCGATTGCGAGCCAGTAAACGCCGACAACGGCGAGCGCCGCCATGCTGTGCATCATCGTCGCCAGGACGTTCTTGCGGCGGACCATGCCAGCGTAGAACAGAGCGAGTCCCGGCACCATCAGCATGACCAGGGCGCTGGACATCAGCATCCAGGCGCTGTCGCCCTTCACTCTGGCCTCGTCCACCGCCTCCTGAAGTTTCTTCAGCGTCTCGGCCGTCTGGTCTTTCGGAGCCTCTGCGGGAGCCTGCGCCAGGCCGCGGTCAGCCTGGATGCCCAGGGTCAGGAAACCCAGCAACGCGAGAACGGGTAAGGAACGAAACGTACCCAAGGTCGTGGCCTCCTTCGACCGCCGCAGCCGGCGCACGGTGCGAACTGGGAGAGGAACGCAAACGCGAAGCAACCCAGTCGCCAGCAAACGCAGTGCCGGACGCATCAAAGGCTATAAATGCCATTGCTGCAACAAGTAAAGGAAAGATAGTTCAAGATCGGTTTTGGGCGCAATCCGGTAAACATGCCCGAAATGCTGGCACCCCTGCTCGGTCCCTGGGCGGGCGGGGGCTCTGGGCGACGTTTTCGGGTGATAGCACGTCGGCGCCCTGGCAAGTCCGGCGAAAGCGAGCCCGCTTCCGTCTCGCAGGGGGCCGAACGACCCGCGTCACCCTCCTTCGCCGTCCTGGCAGACTTTTCCGCGTGTATGCAGGTTCGTCCGGTTTCGCGAAAGGCCCCGTAAAAACCTTCTGGGGCGAATGCGCCGCTGTTCCGATATATTCCCAGGGAACCCACCCTAACGTCCCCAGCTGCGGCAGGCTCAGCGGCTTGCCCCTCTCTTCAGTCGGGGTTTCACCAAGGGATGGACCCGGGTCGGAACCGACCGGGCAGGGCGACGATGCCCTCCCGGGGCCTCCTCCTCGAAGGCCGGGCCAGGGGGAGGCGCCCGGGTTGCCACGGACCTGGCAAGACGAGGATGTAATGCTGGATTACCTTCTACTAGGCGCTGCCCTGATGGTGGGGCAAGCCGAGACCGGCCCTCCCGCCCCGGGGCCGGCGGAAAGCGGCCCGGTCGCCCGTGCCGTCCTGCTCCCGCCGGCCGACCCCGACGAGGCACTGGCGCCCGTGGCGGCCGTCGGCCCCCCGACGGAGAAGGCGCCGGAGGGAGCGACCATCATCGTGGCCGCGCCGCTGCTGCCCTCCGCCAGGGCGCCGGAACCCGCCCCCCCGCCGCCCGCACCCGCCCCGCCGCCGGTCCGGTGGGATCTGATGAAGGTGCTGCAGGGCACCTGGCTGGGGTACGGCCTGGACGGGCACCGGATGTACGTCTACGGCTGGGTAGACCAGTCGTTCACGGCGAGCACTGCCGCGGAGAACAACTCGCCGGTGGTGTGGAACGACCGCGCCAACGAGTACCTGATGCAGCAGGCGTGGGTTCGGTTCGGCCGGGCCGTCGTGACCAGCGGGACCACCCTGCCGACGGTCGGGTTCCAGGCGGACTTCCTGTACGGCACCGACTACCGCATGACGCTGCCGCGCGGGTTGTGGAATAGCCAGCTTCTCAACGCGGACGGAGACCAGAACCTGTACGGCGTGGACGCGATCCAGCACTACGTCAACGTCTTCGTCCCGACCCTGTTCCAGGGGACCGAGTTCCGGGTCGGCCGACTGTGGACGCCGTGGGGCGTCGAGAGTCTCGAATCCGTCAGTACCCCGCTGGTGTCGCGGTCGTATGCCTTCAACTGGTGCCCGCCGTTCACCCACTGCGGGGTCGGCGCGTACATCACCTTCAACCCCGAATGGTCGGCCGTCCTGATGGCAGTCAACGGCAACGACGTCTACTTCGGCGACCCGGCGGCGGAGTGGCGGTTCGTCGGCAACGTCAAGTGGACCCAGCCGGGCGGCGGCAGGAACACCGTGACGCTGGCGACGTCCGTCGGGCGCGGGAAGTTCAACGCCGCCGACCCGTTCGCGCCGGCCACCGTCGGCCTGATGTCCGAGGGGGCCGGCCGGAACAACATCAACGTGTTCGACGTCGTCTGGACGCACCTTTTCAACTCGGTACTGAGCTACAACCTGGAGGCGTGCTTCGGCTATCAGACCAACGTCCCCGGCATCGCCAACGCGGACGGGTACGGGACGGCCACCTGGGCGTCGCTGGTCCACTATCTGTTCTACAGCGTCTCCCCGCACGCCACCGCGATCCTGCGCCTGGAGACGTTCGACGACTTCCAGGGGCAGCGTACCGGGTTCGAGGGGCTGTACGTGGCGGCCACGGCCGGGATGCAGTTCCGCTGTCGCAACAACAGCATCATCGTGCGGCCGGAGGTGCGCTACGACTACAACTTTGAATCGACCCCGTTCGAGGGCAACCACGGGCTGTTCACCGCAGCCGCGAGCCTGGTTTATCGGTGGTAACGCCGGAGGGGGCTCGGCGCCTCCCCTCCAGCGGCCGCCGGGGTCGCTGGAACCTCTCAGGACTTGTTGACTCAAGCACTCGTGCCGCCCGCGGCGGCCACGGAAGGATCCGTCCCATGATCACACAAGGAGTTCGGAGTACCATGCGGAAGGTTTGCCTCGGCCTGCTGCTGCTCGGCCCGGTCGCCCCGGCCGCCGCCCAGCCCACCAAGGTGCCAGCCGGGACGCCAGTGACGATCGTCGTCAAGCCGGCCGAGCCGGCCGCCCTGCCGGTGTCGATCACCCTCGGCGGGCGCCACGCCCACGTCACCCCGGCGCGCGTCGGCTGCACCCACACCGCCGGCGGCAATATTGACGTCGCCCAGCCGTCCCCGGACACCGTCGTCGTCACCATGACCGGCGTCGCGGTCGCCGCTCCGCACCCGTTCAAGGGCTCGGCGGCCGCCCTGAACTTCGACCTCAACCAGTGCTTCGAGGTGACGTTCGACAGCAAGGACGTCAAGCGGGCGAAGCTGATGATCGAGGGCCGCGTCATCGGCCTGCTCCGGTCCGGGCGCGGCGGCGGCACGGCCGAGGAAGGGAACGCCTGCGCCACCATCACCTGCGACCCGGTCCAGCTCGCGACCCTGTGCGTGCCGCCGCACTCGGTCGGCGGGTGCGGGGACGAGTCGATCAACTGCCGCGAGGGCGTCCTGACCGTGCCGATCCAGGCCGGGAAGTACACCCTGCACCAGACCTTCCGGGTGGCCGCCTCGCACGGCAAGGGAGTGTGCGGCAAGGCGGCGTCGGCCGAGTTCGCGCCGGACGCGCTGGATCCGCTGTGGATCAGCGCGTGGGAGCCGTTCCGCGGCGCCGCCAAGAAGGACTTCGGGTTCCAGATCATCATCCGGGTCGCGGCCGACGACAGTCCTGCCCCGGCGCCCGGCGGCCCGGAGCAGCTGCCGCCCTCCCGGCAGCCCTGACCACGGGCTGATTCCTGGTCCGGTTGCTGCGGATCGAGCCGCGCACGCAGCGCTGCGGCTCGGTCCGCAGCAACCGGGCCAGGAAGAAGGCGAATCGGGTCGCGTTTCCCGCCGTCCCCCGATACCATCGAAGGTGCCTATCGGCAGCGATGACGCACGCACCAGGGATCCGACAACGATGACCACGACCGTACCAGTCCCTGCAGATCCTCCCTCGCCCGCAGTCGCGACGTCGCCCGGTCCGGGACGCGAGCCCTCCCGCGGCTGGGGTCTGAGCTACCGCACGAAACTCGTCGGCGGGGTGTGCGGTCTGGTCCTCCTGACGGGGGCGGTTGTGACGTGGCTGGCGCACCGCAGCGCCCGCACCACGACGGAAAACCTCGCCGACACGCTGTTCCGCGAGGTAAGCAGGCACGCGGTCACGCACACGCGCGGGTTCGTCCTGCGCGCCGCGCCGCTGGTCGAGTCGCTGCGGCAACTTTCCGAGAAGGGCCTGGCCCTGGACGACTCCGACCGTCTCGCCGCCCAGCTGCTCGCCGTCCTCGAGGCCAACCCCGGCCTGAGCTGGGTCAGTTACGGTGACGAGGCCGGCACCTTCACCGGCGCCTACCGGCCGGTCGAGGGCGGACTGCGGGTGAACCAGAGCAAGATTGTCGAGGGCCGCACGCGCCTGGTCGAGCACGACGTCCACCCGGACGGGTCGTGGACCGTGGCGAGGCGGGCCGAGGATAGCGGGTACGACCCGCGCACCCGGCCGTTCTACCGCAAGGCCCGGGAGCAAGGCCGGCTGGTGTGGCTGCCGCCCTACGTCTTCTACAACCAGGGCGTCCCCGGCATCTCGTGCGCCGTTCCGGTGACCGACAGGGGCGGGCGACTCCGCGGGGTTATCAGCATTGATTTCGACCTCAAGGCGCTGTCGGCGTTCGTGGCCGGCCAGAAGGTCAGCGCGCACTCGAAACTCTTCCTCTTCACGGCCGATCAGGTGCTGCTGGCCCACCCCAGCCGCAGCGTCCTGCGGTCGGGCGGACAACGGGGCGAGGGCACCCTGCTTACCCTCGCCGACACGGGCGATCCGCTGGTGGACGCCTTTCGCAAGAACCTGCGCCCCGAACACGTCCGCACCGGCGAAGGCGACGCCTTCCACTTCTTCGAGTTCGACCACGACGGCACCGCATACCTCGCCTCGACGACGGCGTTCGAGGTCGGCAGCGGCCTCGTCTGGGCCGTCGGCACGGTGGCGCCGAAGGCCGACTTCCTGTCGGGCGTGTGGGACAGCCAGGTACTGGCGCTGGCCGTCGCTGGCGTCGCGTTGCTGGTCGCGGTGGCGCTGGCGGCGGCTTTGGCCCGGCACGTGTCGCGGCCGGTGCTGGCACTGATCGGACTGATGCACCGGGTCGGCGCGGGCGACCTGGACGCGCGGGCCGATCTCGGCGGCAGCCGCGAGTTCCGCCACCTCTCCGATGCGCTGAATCGGATGATCGCCGACCTGCGCGACCGCCTCCGGTTGCGTCACTCGCTCGACGTGGCGATGCAGGTGCAGCAGCAACTCCTGCCGCGCCGCCCGCCGCAGGTGTGGGGCCTCGACATCGCCGGCCACAGCACGTACTGCGACGAGACGGGCGGCGACTATTACGACTTCCTGCTGCTGGAGGAGGCGCCGCCGGACAGCATCCTCGTCGCGCTGGGGGACGTGATGGGCCACGGGGTCGCGGCCGCCCTGGTGATGGCGGGAGCGCGGGCGGTGCTGCGCGACCGGGCGGAGATGGCGGGGAGCCTGTCCGGGTTGATGGGTCGGCTCAACCGGCTCCTGTCCGCAGACCTGGGCGCCGAGCGCTTCATGACGATGCACCTGGCGGTCCTGAGCGCCCGCACCGGCACGCTGCGCTGGGTCAGCGCCGGCCACGACCCGGCGTTGATTTTCGACGCGACCACCGGGACGTTCGAGGAACCCGACAAGGGCGACCTGCCGCTCGGCATCATGCCGGACACGGCGTATGGCGAGCACACCTACGGCCCGCTGCACGCGGGGCAGATCATTGTCGTCGGGACCGACGGCGTGTGGGAGTCGCCGAACGCGACGGGCGAGCAGTTCGGCAAGGGCCGCCTGCGCGAGGCGATCCGCGCCGCCGCAAACGGAACGGCGGCGGAGGTGACGCAGGCCATCCTCGACCGGCTGACGGCGTTCCGCGGCGACTGCCGGCCGGTGGACGACGTGACGTTCGTCGTGCTCAAGGTGACGGCCGTCGGGGAGAGGTCGCCCGCGATGGCACAACTTGAGAGATGACAGATTACCAGCCCGGCGTGCCAGCGCCGGGCGCTGGCCGTGTCCGGCGCTGGCGCGCCGGGCTGGTATCCCGTCGTTCGCGCCTGGGGCTGGTATCCCCCCGCCCGCGCTTGACAGCGCCGCCGCCCACCCTAGATTGACCCCGGTTCTCGTGCGTCCGGTGCGCTCCATCCCTATCCGCGGAGGAAGACTCTCATGGCGACCGCCACCGCCACGCTCAAGCGCATGTACATCGACGGCAAATGGGCTGCGGCCGACAGCGGCCGAACCCTTGCGGTGACCAACCCCGCCACCGAGGAAACGCTCGCCGAGATCGCCTACGGCGGTCGCGCCGAGACGAAGCGCGCCCTCGAGGCCGCCCACCGCGCCATGCAGGGCTGGATGCGACAGACCGCCTGGGATCGCGGCAAGATCCTCAAGAAGATCGCCGACCTGATGCGCGACCGGGCCGACGCCATCGCCCGCACCCTGACGCTCGAACAGGGTAAGCCGCTCGGCGAGGCGAAGGCGGAGATCCTTCACTCGGCCGACACCTTCGAGTGGTTTGCCGAGGAGGGCAAGCGTGCCTACGGCCAGATCATTCCCAACTCCCAGCCGGGCAAGCGGCACCTCACCCTCAAGCACCCGGTCGGGGTGGTCGGCGCCATCAGTCCGTGGAACTTCCCGATCACGCTGCAGGCACGCAAGCTCGCGCCGGCGCTGGCGGCCGGCTGCACCATCGTCAGCAAGCCGGCCAGCCAGACGCCGCTGAGCCTCGTCCAGCTGTTCGAGTGGATGGAGGAGGCGGGCTTGCCGCCGGGCGTCGCGAACCTCGTCATGGGACCGGCGCAGGAGATCGCCGACGAGCTACTCGAAAACCCGATCTGCCGCAAGATCAGCTTCACCGGCTCGACCGAGGTCGGCAAGCAGCTGATGCGCGCCTGCGCCGACCAGGTCAAGCGCGTCAGCCTGGAACTGGGCGGGCATGCGCCGTTCATCGTCTTCCCCGATGCGGACCCGGAGGTCGGGGCGAAGATCGCGGTGAGCGGCAAGTTTCGCAACAACGGCCAGGTGTGCATCGCCCCGAGCCGGTTCTACGTCCACAAGGACGTTGCGAAGAAGTTCACCGAGGCGGCGGTCGCGGCAGCCCAGAAGCTCAAGCTCGGCAACGGCCTGGACGCTGGCGTCGAGGTCGGCCCGATGTTCGAGAAGCGGGCGATGGACAACACCATCGGCCTGGTCGAGGACGCGCGCCGGTGCGGGGCGAAGGTGCTCACCGGCGGCAAGCGCAGCGACCGCTTCCCGAAGGGCTACTTCTTCGAGCCGACGGTGCTGACGAGCGTCCCGGACAACGCCAAGCTGATGGTCGAGGAGCCGTTCGCGCCGGTGATGCCGGTGCTCGACTTCCAGAACCTCGACGACGTCATCCGGGCGGCGAACAATACGCGCTACGGGCTGGCGGCCTATGTGTTCACGAACGACCTCTCGACGGCGTGGAAGATGGCGGAAGGGCTGGAGGCGGGCATCATCGGTATCAACGAGCCGGTGCCGGCGGTGCCACAGGCGCCCTTCGGCGGCATGAAGGAGAGCGGGTTGGGGCGCGAGCTGGCCCACGAGGGGCTGGAGGCCTACCTGGAGACAAAGTACGTGGCGCTGCGGTTGCGCGACTGAAAAGTACCTGGCGGACGGGCGCTGATCGGCTTCATGATGCAGAGCCCCGCCGGCCGGCGGGGCTCTGTTCGCTGGCTGGAACGATGAGCGCTGATTCTCCGGAGACACACGGCGCCGCGCGCTGCTGCCGGGTCGCCTGCGACGTGGCCGGGAGACTCGCCAGCCCGCGCCAGACCACTCATACCACATTCCCCTCGCTTGCCGCCGCAGGCTCCGTTATAATCCACCCAGCTGACGGCCCGCTGTCAGATTTCCTTTCGCGATTTCAGCGCAGGAGGAACGCTTTCCCATGTCACGCTGGAACCTGTCCTGGCTGCTCGGCATTGCCGCGGTGTCGCTGATCGGGCTGGCGATGCTCCAGACCGCCCCGGTCCGCAGCAGTAGCCTGCAGAGCAAGCACGAGAACCTCCGGCTCCTCGTTGACGTCCTCGAAGAGGTCCAGCAGAAGTACGTCAAGGATCTGGATCGGCCGAAGATGCGCGAGCTGGTCGAGAGCATGATCAACGGCGGGCTCGAACGCCTCGACCCGCACTCGAATTACATAAACCCGGATGAATTCAAGCAGTTCCAGCGGCAGAGCCGCGGCAAGTTTGGCGGCGTCGGTATCAAGATCGGCCTGGACCGGGTCGGCCAGCTGTTCGTCGAGTCGCCGATGGTCGGCACCCCGGCATATGAGGCCGGCGTCATGGCGGGCGACATCATCGTCAAGATCGACGGCACCTCGACCGAGAACATGTCGCTCAAGCGGGCGGTCGAGCTGATCCAGGGCGACCCGGGGCAGAAGGTCGTCCTGAGCGTCGTCCACGAGGGGGCGAAGAAGCCGGTGGACATCCCGATCGTCCGGGCCGAGATCCGGGTCGATAGCATCCTCGGCGACCAGCGCGACTCGAAGAACCTCAAGAAATGGAACTTCGTCGTCGATCGGCAGCACAAGATTGCGTACATCCGGGTGGCGGCGTTCACGGAGACGACGACGGACGAGTTGACGCGCGTCGTGGAGCAACTCCAGAAGGAGGGCATCCAGGGGCTCATCCTCGACCTGCGCAACAACCCGGGCGGGCTGCTCCGGTCGGCCGTCGAGGTGAGTTCGCTGTTCCTGCCCGACGGCAAGCGAATCGTCAGCACGAAGGGCCGCAACCAGAAGGAGGACGTGTACGAGTCGCGCCGCGAGCGCGGCGCCCCGCCGCCGCAGATCAGCTACCCGATCACCGTCCTCCTGAACCGCTACAGCGCCAGCGCCAGCGAGATCGTCGCCGCCGCCCTCCAGGACTACGCCCGGGCGATCGTCATCGGCGAGCGCAGCTTCGGCAAGGGCAGCGTCCAGCACATCATTCCGATGGAGAACGGCACCAGCGCGCTGAAGCTGACGACGGCGAGTTACTGGCGGCCGAGCGGCAAGAACATTCACCGCTTTCCCGACAGCAAGGAACAGGACGAGTGGGGCGTCAAGCCGAACGACGGGTTCGAGGTAAAGCTCAACGACGAGGAACGCATCGAGTACTTCAAGTGGCGGCGCGAACGCGACGTCATACGCCGGAACGGCGCCCCGGCGCCGAAGGTCGAGAAGGAGAAGGACGAGAAGGCCGACGGCAAGAAGAAGGAGCCGTTCAAGGACCGGGTAATGGAGAAGGCGCTGGAGTACCTGCGCGGGCAGATCAAGAAGGCCGCCGGCCCTCGCCCGGCGCAGGACAACCGCGGCGCTGAGGCAGTCCCGGCGCACGCCCCGGGTCTGGCTGTCGTCCCGCCGCGGATGGCGGCTCTGGAGTTCCGCACCCGGCCCGAATTCCTCGACAACGGGCAAGTGCGCTGACAGCCGATCTTCGATAAAGCTCACGGGGCGCCACCCGTGGGCTTTTTCAGAGCCCCCGCGCAACGGCAAGGCCCCGAGCAGCCAGGAGGTTGCCCGGGGCCTTGGTTCTGCGCCGAACGTGAATCAGCCGAGCAGTTGCCGGACCGGCCGGCCCTCCGGCGCCACCTCGATCGGCTGGCCGTCCTGCGCCCGATACCACATGTTGAGCGGAATGCCGAGCACGTGGTAGATCGTCGCCGCCAGATCCTGCGGCGTGACGCGACCGTCCACCACGACCTCGCCGAAGGCGTTGGTCGAACCGACCACCTCGCCCATCTTGACCCCGCCGCCGCCCATGCACGCCACGCCGGCCGTCGCCCAGTGGTCGCGGCCCGCCGACGGATTGACCTTCGGCGTGCGGCCGAAGTCGCCAAACCACACGACGAGGGTGCTCTCCAGCAGTCCGCGATCGCTCAGATCCTGCAGCAGGGCCGAGTACCCGCGGTCGAGGCGCGGCAGCAGCCGGTCCTTGAGGCTGCGGAAGTTGTTCTGATGCGTGTCCCACCCGCCGTCGGTCACCGTGACGAAGTGGACGCCGGCCTCGATCAGCCGCCGGGCCAGCAGGCACGACTGGCCGAGGCTGTTGCGGCCGTAAGCGTCGCGTACCGGCGCCGGCTCGCGGTCGATCTCGAACGCCTGCCGGGCGGTCGGGGAGGTGATCAGCCTATAGGCCCGTTCGCGGAAGGCGTCGCGTGCCTGCACGGCCAGCGGGACGGCGCCTTCGGCCTGGGAGCGTGCGCCGTCCATCTCGTTGAGCATCCGGTAGCGGCGCTGCAGCCGGGCGCCGGCGGTCCCGGCCGGCCGGCTCAGGTCGCGGACCCGGAACGCTGCCGAACTGGGGTCGTCGGGCACCTCGAAGGCGTCGTACTGGTCGCCGAGGAACCCGGCAACGCCGCCGTTGAAGCGCCGGTCGATAAAGCGGCCGAGCTGGACGAACGGAAACATGCCGTCCCGGTAACCGCGCTCGCGCGCCACCACCGACCCGTAGCACGGGAACGCCATCGCCGCGTTGAACGGCCGGCCGGACATCATCAGGTGGTCGGCCACGCCGTGGCTGCCGTTCTTCGGGTCGTGGCCGCGGATCAGGCTCAGCTTGTCGAGTTGCCGGGCCAGCAGCGGCAGGTGTTCGCTGATGCGCACGCCCGGCAGGCGCGTCGGGATGGTGCCGAACTCCCCGCGAATTTCGGCCGGCGCATTCGGCTTGGGGTCGAACGTGTCAATGTGACTCGGGCCGCCCTGCATCCACAGCAGGATGCAGTTGACCGCCGTGCGGCGCTGGCTGCCGGCGGGCGATGCGGCAGCTGCCTGCTGGCGGAGGCGGAGGAACGTCGGCAGCGACAGGTCGAGGGCGCTCAGACCGCCGACCCGCAGGAATTCACGCCGCGAGACGCCGGTGCCGTTTGTGGATCTCCGTCCGGTGAACAGATCGAGCATGGTGCTCTGGCCCCCTAAAGGCTCGTGGCAGGAAGGTGGTGGCGGGAAGGCGGGGCACGCCGCGTCTTCCCCTTCAGGGTGGCGTACTTCGCAGGAAAGTCAACAGAAATCCCGACAGGTCGCGGCCCGCGGTCCGCGGCCCTGCGGCCCCGCGAACCCGGGTAAGCCGGGCCGGGTGGGCGCCGCCCGCGCCGCCCAGCTGGGCTTCACGCTGGGGCGCAGAGCCGGTATCCTCACGTCCCGCGCCAGGCCGGCGCGGACGGGAGGAACGTGCCGATGGAGCGAGCGGAGCGGGGCCGCTGGGTCGTGGACTGGTTGTGGCTGGTCGCCTGCGGGGTGGCGTCGTCGGTGTGGTGTGTGACGGCGGCGCACCAGATCGGGCCAACGTTCGACGAACCGCTCTACGTGGCCCACGGGCTGGAGGGGTGGCGTGCAGGCAGTCACGGCGGGCTGCTGCGGGTCGGCACCATGCCGCTGCCGATCGATGTGGAAACGCTCCCGCTCTACCTGTACGAACGCTGGGCCGGGGTGACGCTCAATCCGGAGAAGGATCTGGAACGGCTGCTGCCGTGGGCGCGGGCTGGGACGCTGGTCTTCTGGTGGCTGCTGCTCCTCTACGCCCACCTGGCGGGCCGCCGGCTGGCGGGGCCGTGGGGCGGCCGGCTGGCGGTCGCGCTGCTGGCCTGCGAGCCGAGCCTGCTGGCGCACGCGGCGCTGGCGACGACCGACATCGCCGTCACCGCCTGCCTGCTCGCACTGGTCTACCACTTCGCGACCGGGCGCGACGGCGGGTGGGTGCGTCGCGTCGGCCTTCCGGCGTTCTGGTTCGCCGCCTGCGTGCTGTCGAAGGCGAGCGGCCTGGTCTACGGCCCGCTGTGCATGCTGGCGGTGGAACTGCACCGGCTGTGGGCGCTGCGCGCCATTGCGCCCGGAGACGTCCGGTCCCCCGCACGCCGCGCGCGGGTGTGGGCATTCATCTCCTTCCCCTTCTCCGAGACGCTGCGGCCGCTGCGCAGGGACGCCGCGCGGATCGTCGGTGTGGGGTTGGTGGCGGTGTTCCTCTACTGCGGGAGCGACTGGCAGCCGCAGAAGTCGTTCGTCGCGTGGGCGCACAAGCTGCCGGAAGGTCCGATTGCGTCGACGCTGACGTGGGTCGCGGAGCACCTCCGCATCTTCCCCAACGCCGGCGAGGGGCTGGTGCGCCAGGTCAAGCACAACATGCATGGGCACGGGACGTATCTGCTCGGCGAGAGCCACTCGCGCGCCCTGTGGTACTACTTCCCGGTCCTGCTGACGATCAAGCTGAGCGTCCCACTGCTGCTGGCGCCGCTGGTGGTGGCGCTGGTGCGGCCGCGGAGCCTGGGCAACTGGGCGTGCGTGACGGCCGCGGCACTGATCGCGTTCAGCCTCACGTTTCGGGTGCAGATCGGCATTCGGCTGGTGCTGCCGCTGGTGGCCCTCGCGACGGTCGGGGTGGCGGCGGCTGCCGCGCGGGCGTGGGCGGACGTTGGTCCCGGGTGGCGGCGCCTGGCGCTCGGCGGGACAGCGGCAGCGGGTCTGGTGTGGGCGACGCGGGCAGCGATCGCCGTCTGGCCGCACGGATTGTGTTACGTCAATGAGTTGTGGGGCGGGACCGAGCGCGGCTACCTGCTGGTGAGCGACTCGAATTACGACTGGGGCCAGGGGCTGGCGGAACTGGCCGCGTGGCGGCGCGCCCACGGAATCGACGCGGTGGACGTGTGGTACTTCGGGACGGACCCGCGCATCCGGGCCGGGGCGTTCCGGCACGTCCCGTTCCACGTCCTCCCACTGGACGGGCCGACCGGAGTCGCGGAGCGGGTGCGTGGCCGCCACCTGGCGGTCGGGGTGACGCTGCTGTACGGCAACGTGCTCACCGCGGGGCACCGGGATGCGCTCGCGTTTCTGCGCACCCAGCGGCCGGTGGCGCGGACGACGACGTTCCTGATCTACGACTTCACCGGCGACCCCGCACAGGCGTCCCGCCGGCCGCGCCCCGGGTTCGCGACCGAGGTGACACCTCCCTGACAGCGGCCGCGCCCGCTTCCCTCGCCTGCATCCCGGTAGTTTGAACAATCTGGGCGAAACGCGATGCTTTTTACTTCCTCTCACAAATGTTCCGGCTATAATCGGAAGACGCTTTCTGCTCCCTGACGCAAAGCGTTCCCAGTCCCATCCGGTGAGTCACGACGGCGATCTGGTTCGGTACGGACGTGCCCACTCGCGGAACGACCCAGCCAGCGTGGCGCGCGTTCCGGGGAGCCGCCTCCATCACAAACCCGGGCCGACAGGCGGGAGGTGCCGTCCACAGGAAGACTGCGGAGCGTGACAGGATTCAACGAGGAACTCGCACCATGAAGCGGAATCAGGTGGTTGCAGGTCGAACGGAAGAATTCGATCAGACGCAACAGGGCCGCGTACTCCCCCCCGCGCGGCAGGCCCGACGGGCGGGCTGCGTGTGGACCGACCCGATACGTCTGCCAGCGGAGAGGCCGGAACCTCCAGGAGACGAGCCGCAGTCGCTGGAAGATCTGCTGTCTCGGCGGCTGCTGGCTCAGACGCCATCCCTGTTGCCCCAGGTTTACCGCGTCGCCCTGGCGGCCGCCCACGATGTAACCGTGCTGCTCAACGGCGAGACGGGGACGGGAAAAACGTTCCTCGCACGGCTGATCCACGATCACTCGTCGCGCAAGGACCAGCGGTTTTTGCCCGTCCCGTGCGGCGCCCTGTCGCCCAATCTGGTCGAGAGCGAGTTGTTCGGCCACGTCCAGGGGGCGTTCACCGGCGCCGACCGGCCCAAGGTCGGCAAGTGTGCCGCCGTCGGCCGCGGCACGCTGCTGCTGGACGAGATCGACACTCTCAGGCTGGAACAACAGGCCACGCTTCTGCGCGTCATCGAGACGGGCGAGTTCGAGCCGGTCGGCAGCACCGCGACCCAGAAGTGCAAGGCGCGGCTGATCGTGGCCAGCAACCGGGATCTGGAGCAGGCCATCGTCTGCGGGACGTTCCGGGCCGACCTCTACTTCCGGCTCAACGTCATGTCCTTCTACCTGCCCCCGCTGCGCGGGCGCATCAAGGACATCGCCCCGCTGGCCTGCGCCATGGTAACCCGGTTCAACCGCAAGTTCCGCAAGGAGCTGGTCGCGATCGGTGCCCGGACGATGACCGCCCTGGAAGCCTACCCGTGGCCGGGCAACATCCGTCAGCTGGAGAACGTCATCCAGCACGCGGTCCTGGTCAGCAAGGGGCCGGAGTTGCTCCCGGTCCACCTGCCTCAGGCCGTGCAGGACCACTTCGCCGCGGCGCCGCAGGGGCGGGACGACACCCCGGGGAGGTACGCCCCCGCCGCCACCCTGCACGGGCAGCGGGACCAGGTCGAACGCAACGTGATCGAGCGGGCGCTGACGGCGAACGGCCACAGCCGCAGCCGGGCCGCCGACGCCCTCGGGATCAGCCGCGTCACGCTGTACAAGAAGATGAAAAAGTACGGCATCCTCGGTGACGCGCTGCCGGGGCCGGGCGAAGCCCACCTCTCGGTCTGATGCGCGGTTCGGCAGATGCCACCCGGGCCGCCGGTAACTGACCGGCCGGCGGTCCGGAGAAGCGAAGCGTGAGCGGGTTACTGGTTACCGCTCGGGCTCCGGCTCCTCATCATCCTCGATATCCCCGGCCTCTCCTTCAAAGCCCTCGGCGAATTCCTCGGCGATGCTCTCCTCGTCCTTGCGCAGCTCCATCCCGGGCTTGCCGAACAGCTGCAGGGTAACGAGTACGCTCGCGATCGGAACCCTCTTCACATGCCGCCTGTGGCTCGCAGAATAACAGGGTCATGATAGGCGGGTCCAACGCAAGGAGGGGCCAGGGCACGAGGGCTCTGGCCGCGAACCCAGGGGCAGGGGAGGCGCGGTGGAAGGCAACCAGACCGGGACGTTCCGCGAGGGACTCCTTTACGGGTTGGCGGCGTATGGGTGGTGGGGACTGGTGCCGGTCTACTTCAAGGCCGTCGCCGCGCTGCCGGCCGTCGAGGTTCTCGCCCAGCGCATCGTCTGGTCGCTCGGTTTTTTGGCCCTGCTCCTCACCTGGGGTGGGCGGTGGAAAGAGGTCGCCGGGTGCTGGCGCGATCGGCGACTGCTGCTGATGCTGCTCGGTAGCACCGTCCTGATCGCGCTCAACTGGTTCGCCTTCATCCACGGCGTTTCGACCGGGCAGATCCTGCAGACGAGCCTCGGTTACTTCATGCTCCCGCTGGTGAGCGTCGTCCTGGGGATGGTGTTCTACCGTGAACGGCTGCGCCCGTTCCAGTTGCTGGCCGTCACGCTTGGGGCGGTCGGAGTGCTGACGCTGACCGTGACCCGCGGCCAGTGGCCGTGGATCGCCCTGACGCTGGCCGTCTCGTTTGGGTTCTACGGGTTGCTCCGGAAGAAGGCGCACGTCGATGGGCTGGTTGGCCTGTCGGTCGAGGTGATCCTGCTGTTCCCGGTGGCGACGGGGTATCTGGCCTGGCTCGGGGCGACGGGCGAGCTGGCGCTGGGAACATACGGGGCGGGCATGGATGTCCTGCTCCTTCTGAGCGGAGTCGTGACGGCGGTGCCCCTGCTCTGCTTCGGCCAGGCGGCCCGGCGGCTGCCGTTGACGACCCTCGGGTTCCTCCAGTACCTCTCGCCGACGCTGGCCCTGGTCCTCGCGGTGGTCTTCTTCGGGGAGCCGTTTGCGGAGCGGGAGGCGCTCAGTTTCGGCTGCATCTGGGTCGGGCTGGTGGTCTACTCGGCCGACGTCTTCACCGCCCTGCGTCGGGTCGAGGTGGCGGTCGCCCCGCCCGCTCAGGATGTGTAACCACCATCCGTAGCGCCGCGCGTGTACCTCCGGCCGTTTGCGGCTTGGCGGGCGGTAACCCGCCAAGCCGCAAACGGCACGACGAATGGCCAATGCGGCTCCATATTAACCGAGGCCCGGAGGGCATGAGGAGGAGTAATGTTCGCCGCTCGCCAGGGAGAGTCCAGGAATGGGTTCGGTGGGACCAGCGTCCCGCCGGCGCCTCCCCGCGGGCGTTATTTCGGGACGGGCACTAAACTCGGGGCGTAACGCGCTCCAATGTCCGCAAACAGGCCGGTGAATCGCTACACATTGTCTTCCCTCACTCGATCGCTAATCCGCTATATCACTTTTCGCTTGCGTCGCCCTATCCCGTTCATAGAATGCTACCTAATCCCGTGCGCCCGTGAGGCGTGAATCCGTATCTCCCCTGGAGGTTCTCGATGGCCAAGCAAGCAGACAAAACGACCGCCGAAAGCGAAAGTATTCAAGGTTATTTTCGCCCAATCTTGATGGAGGATCCGAAGAAGTATCTGTCGAAGCAGAACCGCGATAACAAGGAACTGTACGACCGCTGGCTACAGGACCACCCCGAACAGAAGGAAGTGCCTGCTTCCGTCAAGAACAGCCTGAACAACCTGAAAAGCCAGCTCCGGAAGAAACTGAAGCTGCGCAAGCTGAAGAAGGAAGGCGGGAGGGGTACGCCGAAGGCTTCGGCCGCCGTCGAAACCGCCGTTGCCTCGCCCGCGCGCGGGCCGCGTCGCGCGAACACGCTGGAGGTACTCGAGTCCCAGATTGACGGGTGCATGGACTTCGCGAAAAGTCTCGACCGCGAGGGACTCGAGGACGTGATCGAAATACTCCGCCAGGCCCGCAATCAGGTCATCGCGCGTGCGGGGGCTCGGTAGGGTTGATCCGAAAGCAGGGAATCGCACGAGGTTTGGAGGAAGTTGCGGCGGCAGGATTTGAACCTGCGACCTCCAGGTTATGAGCCTGGCGAGCTGCCACTGCTCCACGCCGCGCCTTGGGCGAGCCGCTCTCTCGTAATGGCCAGAGATGGTGCCATCAGGAAGGGAGCGGCTCGTCATTCGTATTCTACCCGTCCCGTCAAGGTCGCGTCAGGCCGCGCGACCGCGCCCCGCTTCCCTTCCATCCTTGACTGTCCGTCCGGCCGCCTCGATAATAATCCGGTTGCGGGTATCCGAGCCATGCACGCCGCGCGGCTCGGATACCCGCAACCGGATCGTATATCAGTGCCACTGGAACCGCCCCGCTGGAAAGGACAGGATCATGCCCATCCGGTTCCCCTGCGTCCACTGCACGAAAACTCTCTCGATCGCCCGCCGCAAAGTCGGGACGATGACCACCTGTCCCCTCTGCGGGACCGGACAGCTTGTCCCCACGGACCCCGGCCTCGTTGTCTCGATGCCGGGCGACAGTCTGGACGATGTTGCCGTCCCTTGTGACAGCGAACCCGGCACCGGCACCGCCCCTACCGGACAGGACGATTTCGGCGCGGGGCTGGAAAAGTTCATGGGATCGACCACCCTGGACGGGGCCGCGTCGCCGTGGTGGACGGCGCCGCCGGAGACTTCGCTGCCGCCCGCCTCCGTTCCGCCCGAGCCGCTACCTCCGCAGATCATTCGCCGCCCCGGTGCCGGGAGCTTCCCCGGGGTTCCCCTGTCCACGCCCCCCGTCCCGCCCACTCCGCCGGAGACTTCGCTGCCGCCCGCCTCCGTTCCGCCGGAGACTTCGCTGCCGCCCGCCCCCGTTCCGCCTGAGCCGCTACCTCCGCAGATCATCCGCCGCCCCGACGCCGGGAGCTTTCCCGGGGTTCCCCTGCCGCCCCCTCCCCTGCCCGATCCCCTTCCGCCCGGCAACGGCGCCACCGGACTGGTGGTCGGCGCGTCACTTCTGGTTTTCCTGGTCGCGGTCGGCCTTGGCATCTATTCCCTCATCCCCGGTCCGGGCGGCAGGCCCCAGGACAAAAACCAGTCGTGGGTCGTCGCGCGGAAGGATCCGCGTTCCGCCCCCGTCAAGCCGCCGCCCGCCGCTCCGTCCGAGCAACCGCCCGCACAGCCGGCTCCCGTCAAGCCGGCACCGCCGCCGCTGAAGCTCGAACCCGTGCCGCCGCCCCCGGCGAAACCGGAACCGCCCGAACCGAAGAAGATCCCTCCGGAAAAGAAGGTTCCGGAAGAAGTCCAGCCCGCGCCCCCGAAGGTCAAGGAGAAAGAGCCCGAGGTCGTGAAGAACGTTGCAGCGCCGAGGAAGCTCACCCTCAAGCGGCGCTCGAACCTCACGGCCGAGGAACTCCGCAAACAGCTGCTCGTCGCCCCGGAGATCACCCTGGACGCCCCGCACGCGCCCGCGACGGCGAAATGGATCCTCGACACGGCCCGCGGTCCGGGCGGCAACCGCGGGTTTGACCTGGCCCCGTTACTGCGGCCGCGTCGCCCCGACCTCGACGGCCTGCCGATGGCCATGGGACTCGCCTGCCGGCTGGGCAAGGAGCCGGCCGAGACGCTCCAGGCTCTCTCCCGGAAGTTGCGCGCCCACCTGGAGGCGTCCATTCCCGGAGTCGCCGACGGGATCGTTGCGGACCCGCGTCCGGATCCGGCCCGGCTACACGTCAGCCTGACCGGCGACGCCGAGCGGGCCACCTGGCTGCGCCCCGAGGCGATCCCAACCTTGCTCCAGCTCCTGATGGCCGAGAATGCGGACGTCCGGCTGCTCCTCGTTGAGGTGCTGGTGCAGATTCCCGGCCGCGAATCGACCGTGGCCCTCGCCCGCCGCGCCCTGTTCGACCTGGACGCCGGCAACCGGAAGGCCGCCCTGACCGCCCTCGCGGACCGCCCCCGGGCCGATTACGAGCCGGTCCTCCTCGGCGGGTTTCAGTATCCCTGGCCAGCCGTCGCCGACCACGCAGCCGAGGCCGTCGTCGCCCTCCAGCTCCGCGACCTGACGCCGAAGCTGGTCACCCTGCTCGACGGCAAGGACGTCAGCCGGCCGTTCACCCTCGACGTCGGCGGGAAGCGTCTGACCGTCGTGCAGGAGGTGGTGCGGATCAACCACCTGGGCAACTGCCTGCTGTGTCACGCCCCGTCGCTGGACCGCGGCGACCTCGTGCGCGGGCGGGTGCCGCTGCGCGGCGAGGCGCTGCCGGCCCCGGTGTCCACCCCGAAATATTACGAGGGTGACCGCGGCACGTTCGTCCGGGCCGACGTGACTTACCTCAAGCAGGACTTCTCGGTGTACCAGCCGATCCTCGACCCGGACAAGTGGCCGACTCACCAGCGTTACGATTACCTGGTCCGCTACCGCCCCCTGACCCCGCCCCAGGTCGCCGTCTGGCACCGCCAGGCGAAGGCGCTCGACCCGATTTCGCCGCGCAAGCAGGCTCTGATGTACGCCCTCCGCGAGCTGACGCGAAAGGATCCTGGCCCCTCGACGGAGGACTGGAAGACGCTGTACTGCATGATCACCGGCGAGGCGCTGAGCCGCCCGCTGTCCCCCGAGGAGCAGGTGCAGCGGCTTCGGCACGCCCTGGTCGATGCCGGACCGGCGCGGCAGGAAGAACTTCTCACCGGGTTCCGGGATCGGGAGGGGGCCGTGTACGACACCGCCCTCGCCCGGGCGATCCCGGACCTCCCGGCGCGGTTGCACCAAAAGGCGCGCGACGTCCTGGTCGAGCGGCTGACGTGGGCGCCGCTGTCGGAGCTGCGCCGGCGCCTGAAGGAAAAGGAGCCGGAGGTACGCCTCGCGGCGCTGCTGGCGTGCGGGACCAAGGACGTGCCGTCGCTGATCCCGGACCTGAAGGAGTGCCTCAAGGATCCGGACCCGAAGGTGGTCGAGGCCGCCGATCGCTCGCTCGTCCGGCTCGACCCGCGCTACGTCCCCGAGACGGAGATCCGCCGCCTGAGCAGAGCCCTGGTGGATGCCAGCGAGGAGGAGGCCGAGGGGCTGCTGGCGACGTTCCGGTCCGAGAAGGCCGAGGTCTACAGCTTCGCCCTGGCGCGGGCGCTTCCCGACCTGTCGGTGGACGTCCAGAAGAAGGCCCGCGATCTCCTCGCCGACCGCCTGGCGGACGGGCCGCTCGCGGACCTGAAGGCGCGGCTGCGCGACAGGGGCCGGGTCGTGCGGCACGCGGCGGTCCTGGCGGCCCGGAAGAAGAAGAGCCAGGGGGTGGTGCCCGAACTGATCCTGCTGCTCAAGGACACCGACAACACGGTGATGTGGGACGCCCGCATGACCCTCAAGGCGCTGACCGGGCAGGATGTCGGCCCCGACATGCGGTCCACCCCGGCCGAGCGCGCCCAGGTCGTTCGCTTCTGGCAGCGGTGGTGGGCCGACCGCCGGGGGGACTGACGCGGTCGCCGAGCAGCCCGCAGCGCCAGCGCCGGGCGCTTGCCGTGCCCGGCGCTGGCGCTGCGGGCTGCTCGGCGGCGCCTTGACACGTTACTCACGGGAGAAGCCACGATGCGTGCAGCACACCTGGGAAGGTGGGTGGCGGCGGCGTTCGCCGCCCTTTGTGTGTACGCCCTGATCCCCGATGCCCACCCCGTCGCGGGCCAGGGCAAGGCCGCCCAGAAGACCGGCAAGGGGAAGAAGGCGAAGCAGAAAGGCGTTGAGCTGACGTTTCCGCCGCGGTTGCCCGGCGGCAAGGAGGTTGTCACCATCACGTCCGACGAGTTCCTCAAGGGCTCCCCGACGATCAGCAAGGATGTGGCGATCGCGAAGACGGCGCCGACCATCGATTTCATGTACTACCCGGGCCAGACGTACAAGGCCAGGATCTGGTCGAACTGGGGCGACGGGCTGGCGGTCAACGGCAAGTACTATTCGTCGATCGGCGACCACGAAGCGCCGGAGGGGCACGCATTCATCTACGAGTACAACCCGCTCAAGAAGGCGCTGCGCGTGCTGTGCAACATCACCGAGGTACTCGCCGAGGTTCTCGGGTACAAGCCGGGCAAGGTCCACGGCCGGATCGATCTCGGCAGCGACGGGTGGCTGTACTTCTCGACCCACCGCGGCTCGACGACGATCACGAGCGATGCGAACCAGTACAGGGGCGACTGGATCATCCGCTGCGACCCGAAGACCGGCAAGAGCGAGGTCGTCGTCTGCGGCCCGGTCCCCAAGCACTGCATCCCGTGCAGCGTTCTCGACCCGAAGCGGCTGATCTTCTATGGCGGGACGGCCCCCGGCACCGACGCGGTGGCCAAGGGCGTGCAGTTCTTCGCGTATGACGTCAAGAACCGCAAACTCCTGTACAGCGGCCCGGACGGCCCGCCGCGCTACATGATCTTCGCGAAATCGACCGGCAAGATTTACTACGTCCCCGGCAAGGAGAACGTGGTCGATAAGCTGGTGTGCTTCGACCCGGCGAAGGGCGGCGCGCCGTACCCGATCAAGGCCGCGCTGGGCCTGCGGGCGGCGACGGAGGAGACGCCGCAGGGATACGTCTACACCGTGTCCAAGGGTAACAAGGGCAGCGCAACCACCATCTTCGCGTTCAGCACGAAGACGGAGCAGGTCGAGGATCTCGGTCCGGCGGCGGTCGGGACCGCCCAGTACATCACAACGATCGACGCCGATCCGACCGGGCGCTACCTGTACTACATCCCCGGCGCGCACGGCGGGGCCGACAAGGACGGCTCGCCGGTCGTCCAGTTCGACACGAAAACGCGGCGGCGGAAGGTGATCGCATTTCTGCACCCGTACTTCAAGGACCGCTACGGAGTGACGCCGGTCGGCACGTTCGGGTCGGCCGTGAGTCCGGAGGGCGACAAGCTGTACATCACCTGGAACGCCAACCGCGGCGGTCGAGCGTGGGACTGCTGCGCCCTCGCGGTCATCCACATCCCCGAGTCGGAACGGCGGCCCTGACGCACCAGGGGCGCTGTAGTACTAAGCAGTAGTTCGGCGAAGAATGGAGGTGGAATGTGATGCGACTGGTCACGGGCATCCTGATCAGCGGCGTTCTGTGCCTTCCGGTAGCCGGCAGCGACGACAAGACCGATTTGAAAAAAGCGGAGATCCTCACCAGGGAAGGCGTCCTTGGCAGCAAATGGAAGGGAGCCTACAAAGGTGGGGCAGTCAAACTGGAGTTCCGCAGTACCGAGGATAAGAAGTTCCTCAGTGTCCTTGTCACCATCAAGACAGTCGGCGCCTTGACCATCGGCAACACACTCTGGGATCTTGATGCCAGGAAAAATGAGGTCAAATTTGGCAACGTCATCGCGAAACCCGCGAAGGATGGGGTATTGGTTCTCAATGGGAACATCACGTTCGGCCTCACTACGTACACATTCAAGGAGGTTCGCGTCGAGCGTGTCAAAGAAGCGAAGAAGTGAACGCTGCCCAGGAGGAGGGGCCTCGAATGAACCCGATCCCAACCCCGACGCCCGCACGTCCGATCGTTTATCCGGAGAGCGATGGCCTGCCGATGGCGGACAACACCAGGCAGTTGCGGTGGATCTTCGTACTGTACGGGAACCTCGCCGCCCAGTTCCGCACGGCAGCAGATGTCTTCGTGGGCAGCAATCAGTTCTGGTATCCCGAGGAGGGTCGCCCGGACCTGCGTGTGGCGCCGGACGTGTACGTTGTCTTCGGCAGGCCGAAGGGAGACCGCGATTCCTACAAGCAGTGGGAAGAGGGCAACATCCCGCTGACCGTCGTCATCGAGGTTCTCTCCCCCGGGAACACAGTGCAGGAGATGATCGACAAGCTCACCTTCTATGACGAGTACGGCGTGGAAGAGTACTACCTGTACGATCCGGACGACAACCGGCTGACCGTGTTCGTCCGGCGCGGGGAAACGCTGCGCCGTGTTCGGCCGGTGGCAGGGTTCGTCAGCCCGCGCCTGGGCATTCGTTTCGACACCTCCGGACCGGAGTTGCAGGTCTTCTGGTCGGACGGGCGCCGCTTCCTCACGTTCGAGGAACTGGACGCTCAGTGGGTCGCGGCCGAGCAGCGCGCCATCCAGGCCGAGCAGCGCGCCATCCAGGCCGAGCAGCGCACCACCCAGGCCGAGCAGCGCGCCACCCAGGCCGAGCAGCGCGCCGCGCGACTCGCGGAACTGAGCCGCAAGGCGCGGCGGCAGCAGGCGACCGCCGAGGAGTTGGCCGAACTGGACCGCCTCGAACGAAGCGACTTCCCTTCCTCCTGAAGCCGGGCCTCAGAATCCTTCCGCCCGCGGAGGAGTTGTCGGGAAACGCTGGCCGGCCCGCACACCCGGAGGAAGGAAACGTCAGGATGCCGGCGACGGGTTCGCCGGTCCCTGGTGGGTTTCCTCCGGGACCGTCAGGAAGCCCCAGCGCAGCGCCTGGTCCTGCACGTAGTTCTTGCTCAGCGTCAGCGCCGTAACCGCCTTCGCCATCTCGTAGCCCAGGTAAAAGGCATGCGCCGGGTCGATCGCCTCGCGCGTCAGCATCTCCCGGAAGAGGACGAACGGGTCGGTCCCCTGGAGGAACAGCGAACCGTTGAAAATGTGCAGCAGACCGCGTTCGGCGAACAGCCGGAAGTTGCGGTCCTTGACGCGCGCCGCCAGTTCGCGCAGCGCCGCCTCGCCGTGTTCCTTCAGCTTCGGGTCGCGCAGCATGACCAGGTCTGGTTCCAGCCGCTTCGGCAGGACGCGGTGCTTCCAGGCGTGGTGGACGAGGCGGCGCGCCAGGTCCAGCTCGCGCACGCAACTGCGGCACCAGTTGATCACTTCCGTGGTCAGCACGCTGCGGATGCCGACCTCCTGGCAGAAGCCGAGCAGCGTCACGTTCACCCCCGCTGAGTCCACGTCGGTCAACTCGGTCAGGTTGCCGACGCCCATCAGCATCTCGGCCGCGGGGTAGCGGCGACGCACCTCCAGGTAGCGCCCCAGCGAGGCCGCGAACCCGAAGCCGATCGGTTCCACGATCGGATCAATGCGGAACGGCACCCCCGCTCCGGTCAGGATCTCGACGGTCCGGTCGAGACCTTCCAGCGTGGCCGGCACGTCGGGGACCGCGACCACCTCACAACCCCAGTCCTTCGCGGCGTCGCGATTGCTGCTGTTGACGCTCAGCACCAGCTCCGCGCCCGCGGCGGTCGCCGCCCCGACCTCCCGCGCGTCGAAGGTGTCGATGGAAACGCGCAGCCCCTCGGCACGCAGGGCGCGCACCGCGTCGGCGACGCCTTCCCAGGTCGTGCCGGGGTCGCAGCCCAGGTCGATCAGGTCGGCGCCCGAGGCGCGCGCCCGCCGGGCCTGGGCGAGCAGATCGTCGAGAGGCAGGCGCGGGGCGTGGTTGATCTCGGCGAGGATGGCGATGGTGTGGGTGCCGTAGTCCTCCGGCCGATTGCCGGAGGCGCCGAAGAACTCGGGCAGGTCGCGCAGATCCTTCGGCCCGCGCTCGACAGCCACACCCGCGCGGTCGATGACCGGCTCCAGCTCGCCGTTGCACAGCCCCGGGAGGATAACGCGGTCGATACCGGCAGGGACGGTGAGGTGGCGGGCGACCCACGGCGTCGTGGCGAGGGCGACGACGGTGATCGGCAGGACCGCGATGCTGAAATCGAACCCGGCGCGTCCGGCCAGGTCGGCCACCTGCCGCCGCAGGGCTGGCTCGGCCAGCTTGCCCGTGACAAAGAGCAGGTGGGGCCTGGTCATGATCGAATGAGGGGGACAGAAACAACAAAACCCACGGGACGCAGCCCGTGGGCAAGGCTCTCAGCACCACGCCCACGGGACGCAGCCCGCGGACCCTGGAGGGAATCCTTCCATCCTGTTACTCATCATGATCCAGGCTCCTGCTCGCCCGGCTGGCTCGGGCGCGGCGCTTCCCACGTTTCGTCGATCAGCTTCGCCCCCACGATGCGCGTGGGCGGCTGCGGCGGAGGGGCCGCGGAGCGCGGTTCGGGGGACACGGGCAGCGCGGTGGGCGGCACCAGCGGGCGGGAGTGCGGTTCCGCCGCGGGGTCGAGGCGCGCCGGGCGCACGCGGCGCGCCACCCAGCCGCGCTCGGGCCGCGTGAACTCCTCGCGCAGCGTGATCGACCGGAAGCGCAGCGTCAGCCCCGACCACAGCAGCACCGTCGCCACCGCCCACGCGAAGATCCCGAACAGCGAGAAGCCGATCATCTCGATCCACGTCTGGCGGTCCGGCGCGCTGAACTCCCCGCCGTAGAACGCGACCGAGAACAGCGCCACCGGCGGCGTCAATCCTCCCTGCACCTTCGCCAGGTAGTCGATATTGCCCGCCAGTCCAGGGATAACGATGCAGCACATCCACGGCAGCCAGTGGCCGAGGCCGACCCCCGCAATCGTGAGGAGCGTCCACAGCGTCGCTCGCAGCGAACTGCGGCTCAGGATCGAGAACCACAGCCCCAGCGTCGCCATGAACGCGGCAAACACGAGCCACGTCACGGCGATGAGCGGCAGAGCCCACGGGCTCAGGCCGCCGAACGCGATCCCGATGCCCCAGATCAGCCCAAGCCAGAGCCACGCCAGGCGCACACTGAAGATGGCGCCCAGCCACTTCCCGACCAGCATCGGGGTGCTGTCGAGCGGAGTGATCAGCAGGCTGTCCAGCGTCTGCCGTTCGCGCTCCCCGCTGTAACTCGACGCCGCCCGCACCCCGACCGCCAGCAGCGTCAGCGACCCGACCACCGTCCCGGCCAGGCGCACGAAGATATTGACCTTCCCGGCCAGGGTCCGCCAGTCGTGCCGCAGCTGGTACGGCTGGGCCAGGTGATCGACGAGGAGCAGTACCACCGGGACAAAGGTGGCGGCCAGGAGGATGGCCACCACGACCCAGGTCATCCAGTTCATCCGGATGCCACCCTCGGCGAACACCTCCTTCCAGAGCATCGGCCGCTTGCCGACCGGCGGCTTCTTGCTGACGCGCCGCGCGGCCTTGCTCGCTCCGCGGTCGATCATTTGCCGCAGCGCCACGGTGCGCATGCGCAGGACCGCCCAGGCGGTGCAGACCAGGGCGACCGGGATGTGGAACAGGGCGTACTTGGCGAGCAGCCCGGGGATCTCGTGCTCCAGTCGCCCGGCCACCCCCGCCCGCTGCACCTCCGGCAGATACACGAAGATGTTGCCCGCGTTGAAGGCGCCGAGCAGGTCGTTCAACGTCGGCGGGTTGCTGCCGAACCACACGGGCGCACTCAGGACCGACAGTCGGGCGACCTGGGCGGAGTATGCGAGGAACGAAATCGTCAGGTACGCAACGATGAACAGGTACGTCACGGCGATCGCGTCGCGCGGCTTCTTGAAGTAGGTCGAGGTGAGGATACTTAGCCCACCCAGGCCGACCACCGTCAGCGCGGTGGCGCCGAACCCGGCCTGGACCAGCAGCGGATCGACCCCGCCGAGGAACTGAATCATGCTGATCAGCGGCAGGCCGGCCAGCAGGAAGATGGTCAGGTTGGCGAGGCGGGCAACGAACTTGCTCAGGACGATCTCGCGGCTGCGCAGGTCGGTGGCGAGCAGGAACTCCAGCGTCCGCCGGTCCTTCTCCTCCGCGATCGCGCCGCCGACATACGCGGGCGTCAGCAGCAGGACGACGACGAACTGGCTGGAGATGAACCACTCGAAGAAGGTGCGCGCCAGGTATGACTCGGCCTGCGCCTGGCTCATCCCGGTATGGCGGCTGCCGAGGAAGCAGACGAACAGCAGGAATAGCAGCAGCAGCGCATAGACACCACGGAACCACACCTGCTTACCCTGCCGGGCGAGGCGGATCATGTCGTAGAACAGAACCGGGCCGAACAGCCTGAGCCAGCCGCGCCGGAGCAGGACGAGCGACGTCACGCCGATCAGGCCCCAGACGACCAGCGCGCCCTCGACCGACATGCGGTTATGAAAGGCGATGGCCAGCGCGGCGCCGGCGATCAGGACGAGCGCCCCGAAGCGCTCCTCCCAGGATTCACGGCTGTTCGACCAGCCGAACGTGCGGCGGACCCAGCTGGGCATGAGGGCTCTCGCTTGGTGGTGCCTGGCGACCGGCGCACCTTCTTCGCCCCCTCTCCCCTCGGGGGAGAGGGGGGAGATAACGCTGTCGCTCGGCGTTACTGTTTCTTCTTGCCCTTGACCGGCGGCTGAACGTCGCGCGGCTGCAGGCAGTGCGCCAGGACCGCGTGGACGTCGCCGTGCGGGATCAGTTCCGGCTGCCGGGCGGTGCGGCGCAGGTGGTCGGCGAGGCGGCGCGTCAGCTCGGCGACCACCTCGGCGTATTCGGGCCGCCTGGCCAGGTTCGTCGTCTGGCCCGGATCCTTCTCGACATCGTACAGCAGCACCGTGCGCCCGGGCAACGGGAGGCCGGTCGCGTAGCCGTCCTGGCGTTCACGCTTGCCGGTGCCGTAGATGAAGTGCCAGCGGTCCGTCCGCACCAGCGCCTCCTCGTTCTCGGCGTACTCCACAAACACCTCGTCGCGGTGCCGGACCGCCGCCCCGTCCAGCAGCGGCTTGAGGCTCAGCCCCTGCACCGTTTTCGGCACCGGCTGCTTGCAGTACCCCAGCACGGTCGGTACGAGGTCGATGAACTCGACCATCGCCTCGGTGCTGCGCCCGCGCGGCGGGACGGAGGAGTGGCGCCCCGGAACGCGAACGAGCAGCGGCGCCAGGACCGCCTCGTTGAACAGGCAGTGCTTCTCGAACCGGCCGTGGTGGCCGAGCAGGTAACCGTGGTCGCCGATGTAAATGATCAGCGTGTCCTCCTCCAGCCCGAGCCGCCGCACGGCGTCGAGGACGGCGCCGACGTTGCGGTCCATGAACTCGACGGAGGTGTAATACGCCGCCGCGATCCCCTGCTTCTCCCGGTCGGTCAGGTTGCGGAAAATCGCCGGCACCTGCCAGGCGTCCTCCGGACCGACCTTCGGCACCGGGAAAGCCTCCGGGTTGTGGCGGCCGCGAAACTCGATCGGGAAGTGGAACGGCGAGTGCGGCTCGGTGAAGCTGACGACGAGGAAGAACGGCCGCTTGCGGCCCTCCTCCAGATACTTCACCGCCTGGCGCGCGAAGTAGGTGCCGGCCATGTCCGCGTCGGCGGCGAGGGGCAGGGTCGAGCCGTTGAGCCAGACCCGCGCCGGATCCTTGAACGGCCGCCACACGGGCAGCACGGCGACGTCCTTCGGCACCGCCTTCGCCCCCTTCTGCTTCAGCCACTGCCGCCAGTCGGGCACGTCGAGACGGACGTCGAAGCCGTGGGTGAGGTTGCTGTTGAAATGCATCTTGCCGATGGCGGCGGTGACGTATCCGGCCCGTCCGAGCATCTCGGCGAGAGTGACCTCGCTGTCCGGGAGCGGTGTGCGGAGCTGCGTGACGCCGATCGTTCGCGGGTAACGGCCGGTGAGGAATGACTGGCGCGACGCGGTGCAGACGGGCGAGTTGCAGAACGCCCGGTCGAAGCGCATGCCCTGGCGCGCCAGCCGGTCGAGGTTCGGGGTGCGGACGAGCTTGTTGCCGTACGCGCCGCAGACGTGGGAGGCATGATCGTCGGCGATGATCAGGAGAACGTTCGGCCCGGGCCGCGACTGGGCCAGGGTCGGGGCGGGGGTCAGGGCAGCGCCGACGAGCGCTACAATCCAGGCCAGGCGCATGGGGCCTCTCCTCGAAGGGCGGACAGATCGCGGACGGGCGGTCGTGATGCGATCTTATCCGCCCCCCGCGGCGGTTGCAAGGAAGCAAGGATTGTCCGGCAAGCTCACGGGTAGCGTCCCGTGGGCCAGATCCCCAGCGCTTCGGCCACGGAACGCCACCCGTGGGCTTGCCAGGAACCTGCACAACCCTGGCGCACGCGGCGCCGGTTGCCAACCGGCCTCACTCCCGGTCGCGCTCCTCCTGCTTGCGGCGCAGATCCTTGAGGAGCCGCTCGACCTCCACCACGTCCTCGTCGCTGACCCCCTGACGGCGACGGTAGCGGCGCTTCAGGCTGTCCAGAACGTGTTCCCACATCTCCAGCGTCGGCGCCAGGCCGCGTGTCCACTCGCCGCGGCGCTGCAGCTTCCAGCGGAACCGCCACTCCTTCGCGAAGCGGTCGGCGCACAGAAAGCGCCGCTCCCCCGTCGCCGGGTCGGTGTCTGTCCACTTGATCTCAATCGGCATGTCCCGCCCCCCGCCGCCCCCGCCCTGCCCCGCTCCGCAGCCTGGCCAGGAACTCCTGCAGGTCGTCCGGCAGCGGCATCGCCCAGCCCATCTTCGCCCCCGTCGCTGGGTGGACGAAGCCCAGCTCGGCCGCGTGCAGCGCCAGCCGCGGGGCGCCGCTCTCGTCCTCGATCGGCGACAGGCCGAGTTTCCCGCGGTACACCCTGTCGCCGCAGACCGGATGGCCCAGTTCCGCGAGGTGGATGCGGATCTGGTGCGTCCGGCCGGTTTCCAGCCGGCACTCCAGCAGGGTATAGCCGGGCAACCGCTCGATCACCCCGACGTGCGTGACCGCCTCCTTGCCCTGCTCCGCCCCCGTCGTACTGCCGCGCCGACCGTCGCCGCGGTCGCGCATCAGCCGCGACGCGATGCGCTGCGGCAGCACGAAGCCGGGGACGACGGTGAGATAGCGGCGGGTGACGGTGTGTGCCTGGAACTGTTTACCCAGCCCGCTTTCGGCGGCGGTTGTGCGGGCGAAGACGACCAGGCCGCTCGTCTCCTTGTCGATGCGGTGGACGATGCGCAGCCGCGGCGGCGGCCCCTTGCGCGGCCGCCCCTCGCGCGCGACGATCTGCTGCTGCGTCAGATCATCCAGGGTCGGCGCCAGCGCACGCCGATGCTGCTTCCAGTCGCGTTCGGACGGATGACGCACCGTCGGGATGCCGGCCGGCTTCTCCACGACCACAACATGCTCGTCCAGGTGGCAGATGACGACGGCCTCGACGTGGCGCGGCGGCGCCGACTTGCCGAGCAGCGCGACCGTGTCGCCCGCGCGGACGCGCCGCGCGGGGTCGAGGATCAGCTCGCCGTTGAGGCGCACGCGGCGGGCGGCGACCAGGCGCCGCACCTGCGACCAGCTTTGCTCGGGGAGCCACTGGCGCAGGGCGGCCGCGAGGGTCTGGTCGGCCAGCGGGCCGGTGACGGCAAAGGTCTGCTCGGCGGGATTCGGCATCGGTCGTACCAGGAGGCAGGAGTCGCTTGTCTCGCCTCTCCTGCCTCCATCATACGCACGAAACCCCTGCCGCTGAAATGTGTCGTCCGGGAACGACGGCGCCGGAAGGCGCTCGGAGCCCTTACGCCGTCGGGGCGCCGGCCCCATCTTCGAGCAACGCGCGCACCACGCGGGCGGGCTGGTTGTCGGTCAGCGTCACCTGCTGGCCGTTGCGGGTGTAGGTGAGGCGCTGGTGGTCGAGGCCGAACAGGTGGAGTACCGTCGCCTGGTAGTCGTAGTGGTTGACCACATCGACCGCCGCCTCGTGGCCGAAGTCGTCGGTAGCGCCGTGGACGTACCCGCGCCGGAAGCCGCCGCCGGCCAGCCAGGCGCTGAACCCGTGCGTGTTGTGGTCGCGACCGACGCGGTCCGGGCCGGTGTCGTTCTGGATCACCGGCAGCCGGCCCATCTCGCCGCTCCAGTGAACGATGGTCGAGTCGAGCAGCCCGCGATCCTTGAGATCCCTCACCAGCGCGGCGGCTGGCCTGTCGGTCATGCGGCAGGAGGCCGGGAGGGCGGTGCGGATGCGGCCGTGGTGGTCCCAGAACTGGTTGCGCGTGAACACCTGAACGAAGCGCACGCCGCGCTCGACCAGCCGCCGCGAGATCAGGCAGCGGGTGCCGTAATCCGCCGTCACCGGGTCATCGAGCCCGTACAGGCGCCGGACCGCCGGCGTTTCGCTCGACACGTCCAGCGCCTCCCGCGCGGCGGTCTGCATGCGCGCGGCCAGTTCGTAGCCGGCGATGCGCGCCTCCAGATCCAGCTCGCCGGGGTGGCGTTCCAGGTGGGTGCGGTTGAGGCGTCCGAGGTAGTCGAGGTAGCGCTCCTGGGCGCCGCCGCGCAGGTGCGGCGGCGGGTCGAGGTTGAGGATGCGCGGCTCGCGCGGGCGGACCGCCGTGCCCTGGAAGAGCGACGGCAGCCAGCCGTTCGTCCAGTTACCGACGCCGGCGACCGGCAGGCTGGCCGGGTCGGTCAGGACGACGTAGGCCGGCAGACTCTGGCTCTCCGATCCCAGGCCGTAGGTGAGCCAGCTGCCGAGGACCGGGCGGCCCGCCAGGATGCGGCCGGTGTTGAGGGCGTTGATCGACTGAACGTGGTTGTTGACGCCGGTGCGCATCGACCGGACGACGGTGATGTCGTCCACGACCTCCGCCAGGTGGGGGAGCAACTCGGACACCTCGGTGCCACACTGGCCGTGCTTGCGGAAGCGCCACGGGCTGGCGAGAACCTTCGAGCTGGCCTGGGCGGCGTTGTCGTAGCGGATGGTGCCGGGGAACGGCCGACCGTCATAGCGCTTCATGACCGGCTTGGGGTCGAGCAGGTCGAGGTGGCTCGGCCCGCCCTGCATGAAGAGGGAGATCATCGCCCGCGCTCGTGCCCGGAAGTGTGGCGGCTTCGGCGTCAGATCGTGATGGCGCGGCTGTGCCTCGGGCCGCGTCGGGTTGGCGAGGAGTTTGTCCTCGTTCAGCAGCCATGCGAGGGCCACGCCGCCCAACCCCATGGCGCTGGTGGCGAGGAAGTGGCGGCGGGTCGAGAGGTCGGTGGGGTGTTCGCGCATGGTATGGTCATCTCAGGTGGGGACTTCACGCAGTTGAGGGTAGCAGATGGAGCGGACGTTCGCCAGCCGAAATGCCCTTGATGCCCACCTCTCCCCGACCTACTGGGCCAGGCCGAATGGCCTGGTGATGCGGCATCACCAGCATTTTTACCCCGAAGGAGTTGCCTGGCGGAGCCCAGGGTCGCGCCAGCGCACCCCGGGTTACGACCATGTGCTCCGGAGGCCCAACCCCTTCGGGGTAAAGAACGGGGGGCTGGCACCGCCTCAATCGACGTACAGGAACCGATTCGCGCTCAGCAGCGCCTGGCAGAAGTTCGTCAGCGCCTGCGCCCCGGGCTGGCCCGGCGTGCCCTTCCGCTGCCGGAACGTGTCCGCCTGCGCCGCCAGGAACGCCACGGCCTCATCCGCCTCCTTGTCGCTCGGCGCAGCGCCGAAGGCCAGCCGCCACGCCCGCACGATCTGCGTCCGCGGGTCGGCGCCGGCTTCGCGGCGGACGCGCTCGGCGAGGTGGCCTGCCATCTCCTGCACCTGCTTGCTGTTCATCAGCAGCAGCGCCTGCGGCGTCGCGGTCGAGAAGTTGCGGATCTCGCAGCTCGGGCTCATTGCCGGCGCGTCGAACGTCTCCAGCACCGACAGCGGCCGACTTCGGCGCACCTGGACGTAGACGCTCCGGCGGAACTCCTCGCCGTTCAGCGACACCGTCTTCCCGGTGAACCGTCCGGCCCCGTCGCGCGTGTCCACGCCGAGCACCACCTGCCCGAACTCGTCCTGCGTCACGGGCACCGGCGGCCCGAACGCCTTGACGTTCAGCCGCCCGCCGACCGCCAGCATTGCATCGCGGATCGCCTCCGCCTCCAGCCGCCGCACCGCCATTCGTCCCACCAGCCGGTTGTCCGGGTCGATTTCCTGCAGCGCCGGCGTGCGCTGTGACGTCTGCCGGTACGCTGTCGAGGTCATGATCAGCCTGTGTAGACGCTTGAGGCGCCAGCCACCTTTCATGAAATCGCTCGCCAACCAGTCGAGCAGTTCGGGGTGGCTGGGCCGCTCGCCCAGCTGGCCGAAGTCGCCCGGCGTGCTGACGAGGCCACGGCCGAAGTGGTGCAGCCAGATGCGGTTGACCAGCACGCGCGCCGTCAGCGGGTGCTTGCCCGACGTCAGCTCGCGCGCAAACGCCAGCCGTCGGCCGGTCGTCGGCAGCGACGGGTTCCTGGCCGGGATGGCGCCCAGCCCGAGCGGTTCGAGGATGGTCAGGCCGGCCGGCGCGACCGCCTCCTTCGGATCCTCGTACTCGCCCCGGTTGAACAGATACGTCGTCGGCACCTTGCCCGGGATCTCCGTCAGGGCGCGGATCGTTTGCGGCACCGGCCGGGTCGCGCGCAGCTTCGCCGCCCGGGCCAGGTACGTCTTCAGATCGGCTGCCGCCTTCGAGTCGTACAGGTAGAGCGACCCGGCGGTGACGTTCACGCTCGGGTGCTCGCGGAGCAGTTTCTGCTGGGCGGCGGTGCGCTTCGCCAGCGGGGCGTCGTGGGCGAGGCGGACCGACTCGCGAATGTCCGCGGGCAGCTTCGCGAGTTCCTTCTGGTAAGTGTGCTCGATGTACTCCGCCTGCTTTTGCAGGCGCTCCCGGTCGATCTGCGCCGCCTCGGCCTCGATCTGGGCCGCCCTCTTGCGGTCGGCCTCGCCGAGCAGCGCGACCGCGCGGGCCGCAGGGACGCGCCAGTTCTTCCAGTCGAGGGCCGGCTCGAAGACCGCCCGCAGCCGGTAGTAGTCGATCTGCGGAATTGGGTCGTAGCGATGGTTGTGGCACTGGGCGCACTGCACCGTCACGCCGAGCAGGGCGGTCGAGACGATCTGCAAGGTATCGATGACCACCTGGTTGCGGGCCAACCCCTGGTCCACCTCCTTGGAGGCGGTGCCGTCAGGCGCCATGCGCAGGAAGCCGGTCGCGATCAGCTTTTCCAGATCGGCCGGGTTAGCCCGGTCGTAGGGCGGCCGCACCAGCTCGTCGCCAGCGAGTTGTTCGGTGATGAAGCGATCGAACGGCATGTCGGCGTTGAAAGCCCGGATGACGTAGTCGCGGTAGCGCCAGGCGGACGGGCGCACCGGGTCGTCGGCCGTGTAGCCCTCGGAGTCGGCGTAGCCGGCCACGTCGAGCCAGTGGCGGCCCCAGCGCTCGCCGTGGTGCGGGCTCGCCAGCAGTCGGTCGAGCAGGTGCTCGTAGGCGTCGGGGCGCGGGTCGGCGACGAAGCGGGCGACCTCCTCCGGCGACGGCGGCAGGCCGAGCAGGTCGAACGAGGCGCGGCGGATCAGCGTCACCCGGTCCGCCTCCGGCGCGAACGACAGCCCCTTCGCCTCGAGCTTTTCCAGCAGGAAGGCGTCGATGGGGGTGCGCACGCGGGCCGCCGCCTTGACCGGCGGCAGCGAGGGGCGGCGGATCGGCTGGAACGCCCAGAAGGCGCGCTCCTCCTCGGTGATGTACAGGCCGGCGCCGATCTCCTTCGGCTCGGGGCGGATCGTCTTCGCCCCGCCCGCGATCCAGCGGGCGATCAGCGCGACGTCCCCCTTCGTGAGCTTGGTCTTGCCCGGCGGCATCTCGTGGCGCTCCACCCGCTGGTAGAGCGGACTCTCGCCCGGCTTGCCGGGGACGACGGCCGGCCCGGAGTCGCCGCCCGCAGCCATGAGCCGCCGCAACCGCAGGTCGAGGCCGCCGCGCAGCTTCTTGCCCTCGCCGTGGCACTCGAAGCAGTGCGCCTTGAGGACCGGGCGGATGTGGGCCTCGTAGGTCACCGGCGTGCCCGGCGGCGGCACCTTCTTCTCGGCGAAGGCGGAGGCGGCGGGCAGGACCAGGAGGCAGGCGGCGCCGAGGCAAGGGATTCTGAGCATGGCCGGGTGCGTCTCCGTCGGGCTGGTGGCGCGGCAGGGTGGCAGGATGGCTTGCAGTTGCTCTTATCGTACCCCGGCGCAGCCGGATCGGGAACGAAAAAATGCGAGCCCGGCGCACGGTGTGCCGGGCTCGCAGTGGGTCTTCCAATCTCGGACACGAGCTAAGCCGTTCCCGATCGCCTCTGGAGGGGTGCCTGCGCGCGATCCCTGAGTTTGTTAAGAAACGGAAACAGGACGATGCGACGCCCGAACAGGTGAGCGTCCCGCTCGCGTCCGACGGGCTGCAACTCACGTTGTTCTGGGTGTCCGAGGGTACGGAGTAACGACCCGCACGGCCCGGGCAGGCCACCCGCGGGCGACCCGCACGGGTCCACGCCCGCCGTCCGGCAGCGGCCGTCGAGTCCGGGTCGCTCAAATCTGCTTACGGTGTAAGCGGATTTGCTGCACTTCGCGCCTCTCGGGCGAATCATCGCCACGCGAATCGCACCCCGCCCAGGCGCAGAACCTGGCCTCCACACGGCCAACCGGGGTCCGGCGCCATGACCGCCAATCTCACCGCCTGTGCCCATAAACCCCGTAACAGGAATCTGTTCGGGGAAGTTGGCTGAGTGACCATGCCAAGGTCTTGCGGGCGGATCGGGGTGGCGGCGCCTTCGCCCCAGCGCGGAGAAGGGGCCACGGCACCGCGTTTGCTCCTGGTTGTTGTGGATCGCACAGGGGTGAAATTGTCACCCCCTGTCACTCTCCACTGTACCTGTCGGTCAGTGGTCTAACCAGGGACCACACCATGTACCACATCATCGAGTTCATCGCAGAACACGCAGGTGATCTGGAGATCTCCCGCAAAGACCGGCTCGAGCGCGTCAAGCTCTACGCCGGCGACCGCGTTCGTGCTCAGGTCCGGCCGTACGTCCTGGAGACGGACGAGGGCTTTGTCGAGATGGCCGACCTGTTCTTCGAGGACGGCACGACTACCCGGGCCGTGCCCTTCTCGCGCTTCTCGTTCGTGAACTGACCGCGCCTGCCGCCCGAGAGAGAAAAGAATGAACTAAAGCCCACGGGTGGCGTTCCGTGGGTCAAGTGCTGGAGACTTGACCCACGGGACGCCACCCGTGGGCTTTTACTCTCTTAGCGGCGGCAGCCCTTGCACGGTTCGGCCTGGAGAGCGACGTAGCCGCGGAACCGGGGGCACGGGAAACGCTCATACACCGGGCCGAGGTAAAGCCCCGGCGCGACCTCGCGCAGCTCGTCGTGCATGTTCCCGAACAGCGCCGTTCCCGGCGGGTACTCCATGATGACCGCCGGCCGCCCGTCCACCCAACTCGGGCCGATGACGTAATGCGACCCGATGGCCTCGACGCCCGCGACCCAGCGGTTGACGAAGCAGCCGTCCCCGGAAACGTACTTGCCGCGCCAGACCAGGTTGGCGAGACGAACCTTGACCCGGGGGAGCATCCGGTCCGTCAGGTACAGCAGCCGGCCGCGGCCGCAGCCGGTCAGGGGCGCCCCGACGTCGGCGTTGAGGAACAGCGCGCGGAGCTGGCAGGGGGACATGCGCTGCAGGTCGTCCAGCGTCAGGCACCGGCAGGGCTCGTCGCCGCGGACCAGGCTTCCCCATAGCAATACCCCCAGGGTGGCGGCGAGCAGCCGTACCCATCCCCAACGCGCGGCTCGTGGCATTGGTGCTTCCTCGGAGGGCCGGATCGACAGGTTCGGACGCGCGGGGCGACACATCGTTCCCATCTTCGACACCGGCCGTCCTGCCCTTGAACCCGGTCCCACGATATAAGGAGATGGCTCAATGCAGCGCCTCAGAGTTATCCACGCCGTCCTCACCGTCCTCCTCGGCGGCGTAACTGCCACCGCGGCCGACCCGCCGCGTGAGTCCCCGAAAGGGGCCGACAAGGGACTATGGAAAGCCCACGGGTGGCGCCCCGTGGGCCAAGTGTTGGGGATCTGGCCCACGGGATGCCACCCGTGAGCTTTACCCAAAACCTTTGTACCCCATCCTCCTTGCTCCTGCGTCAGGCCGCTTACTTCGCTGCGCTGCGTGCGCGGCTCCGACAGCACCACCCGGAACGCGAATAGGGACTTTACCGACCCGGTAGAATGGGGTGCAAGCATTGGCGGCACCCGTCTACGATATCACGTCCCCTGTCCCTGGATCCCGGGAGGTAACCCACGCATGACCCCCAAACCGTTGAGTGACACCGTCCTGAAAGGTCTCGCCTACCTGGCGGGGCAGCAACATCCCACCGGCGGCTGGGCCCAGGGGGGCGGCTGGCGCATGGGGAACCAGGGCGCCCGCGTCGAGGGGCCGAACGTCGAGGATCCGCCCGACGTCGCCAACACCTGCGTCGCCGCCCTCGCCTTGCTCCGCGCCGGCAACACCCCGCGCCAGGGCGAGTACGCCGTCCACCTCGGCCGCGCGCTCGACTTCGTCGTCGGCCACGTCGAGCGTTCCAGCGCGGAGTCACCCTACGTGACCGACCTGCGCGACACGCAGGTGCAAACGAAGATCGGGCCGCTCGTCGATACGTTTGTGTCGGCGCTGGTTCTCGCGGAGGCGAAGGGGCAGATGCCGGACGAGCCGTCCGAGCAGCGCCTCGGCGCTGCCCTCGACAAGGTCGTCGCGAAGATGGAGCGGCACCAGCAAGCGGACGGCAGCTGGGCGATGGGCGGGTGGGCGCCGGTGGTCGGGCAGTCGCTCGGCACGGCCGGGCTCAACCGCGCCCACCAGCGCGGAGCGAAGGTGTCCGAGGAGGCCCTCGACCGCTCGGAGAAGTACGCGCGGGCGCACTACGACAGAGGGTCAAAGACCTACAGCGCGGCCAACTCGGCGGGCGTACCGCTGTACGGGACCGCAAGCCACCTGTCCTCGTCGAGCCACACCGTCTCCAGTTACCGCGCGGCCAAGGCGAAACTGCGCGATACGGTCGCGAACCCGGCAACGTCGAAGGAGGAGCAGGACCGGGCAGCCGAGCGACTGAAGCACATCGAGGAGGCGGAGGTGCTCCACGAGGAGTCGCTGGCGTCGTCGGTCGGCTCGTTCAAGGACTCGGCCTTCGTGAGCGGCTTCGGCTCCAACGGCGGGGAGGAGTTCCTCAGCTACCTGAACATCAGCGAGACGCTGGCGGCCAAGGGCGGGCAGGAGTGGCAGGACTGGGACAGGCAGATCACGGAGAGCCTGGCGCGGATCCAGAACGGCGACGGCAGCTGGAGCGGCCACCACTGTATCACCGGCCGCACGTTCTGCACCGCCACCGCCCTGCTCGTCCTGCTGGCCGACCGCGCCCCGCGCCCGGACGTGGTCGTGTCCTGACGCTTCAACGGATGACCCGATCCGAGCCCGAAGCGTCAGCGCGGGTGCCTGGCTCGCTCCGCGCTGACGCTTCGGACTCGGATCGGGTTGCGGTCCCTTTCCAGGTTATCCCTGCATTGCTTCTCTCAACTTGTTACTCCTTGTCCCCCTCGGGCGGGGCCGCCTTCCCCGACAGGGTCGCGAAGTCCGACAGCAGCCGCACCACCGACAGGCCCATTCGGAAGCGCACGCGCAGGGTGGCGCCGCCCTCGACGGTGATGTGGACTCGCCCGTCCTCCCCGCGTGCGCGCAGCTGTTCCACCGCCCTGGCCTGGTCCCTGGTCTTCGCGCCGAGCGCCGCCAGACGTCCCGGCGAGATGTCGAACCGCAGTGGGGCCGTCGCCGTGGGCGGCGCCTGAAGGGCCGCCTTGAGCGCCTTCAGCCCGTCCTCGCCGAGGCCCACCAGCACTGCGTCCGGCCGGAACGCCACGTACAGCGGCCCGTCGCCGAACAGCGCGCGCCCCCGGGCGTCGAACTCCTTGCCCAGGTCGAGCGCGTGGATCGCCGCGCCGGCAATCTTCTCGACGTCCAGCTTGACCCGGTCCCGCTCGCCCTCCGGGATCTCCTTGAGAAGGTCGCGCAGCGTCTGGTGCAGCTTCTCGCCTTCCTCGACACGCAGCCCGGCCACCACCGTGTAGCGTTTCGCCTTGCTGGGACCGCGCAGGCTCAGCGCGAAATCTACCTCGCCGCTCTGGAACGTGGGCGCCAGCGCTTCGAGCAGCCTGGCCGCCTGCTGGCGCCTGGCCTCGTCGGTCGTCCCGGCGAGCGCCTTCTTCGCGGCCTCGTCGATCGCGCCCCGCAGCGCTTTGTGGAGTTTCTCGGGGAGTGTGTACCGCACCAGTACGTTCAGCGCCGCGTCGGCGCTCAGCACGCCGCCGACCGGCGTCTTCGCCTTCCCCAGCTTCGCGAACGTGGACGCGAGAGCCGACCCAGGCTTGGCGGTCAGCATCACCTGTGCGCGGATGGCCCTGGTCTTTTTCTCGACATCGACCTCGGCGTTCAGCTCGACACCGTCGCGGACCACCGCCGTTAGCTGCCGGCCGACCTCCCGGAGAAGTTGCGTCTGGCACTGGTGGCATGCCTTGCTCTCGCCCTTCTCCTTCAGCTCGATGGCCTTGTTCAGCGCCTCGTGGACGTGCTGCAGGAGAACCTGCTTCGCCACGTCGGGAACCTGGTCGAGGCGCAGGCTCAGCGACAGGGCCGCGCTCTGCTGCGCCGGGAACAGCTGCCCCGGCGGGATCAGGGCTGTCTTCCGCAGGGCGTCCGGGTTGAGGGCGGTCAGGTAGGCGTAGTCGTGCGCGAAGCGCAGGTAAACGTCGAGCGGCAGGAGCGTCTGCTTGACGGTGTACAGGCCGTCGTTGCCCTGCTCGGCCTTGAAGTTCAGGTTGTCGAGCAGGGTCAGGAACTGCTTCTCGTTCGCCACCGGCACGAGAAGGACGGCCTGCAAATCGGTGATCTCCTTGCCGACGCGGGCGTACAGCCCCAGCGGTCGCTTCGCATCGACGGCGCCGGCGACCTCTTTCGGCCCGACCTTTGCGCCGACGAGGGTCTTGAGTTGCTCCAGGAGGTCGCCCTGGCCGGCCGCGTTGGCGAGGAGCTTGCCGCTCTCCAGCAGGGTGTCGAGAGAGCGAATGCGCAGGACGAGTGTGGGCGGCGCGGCGGCCTGCTGCGCGGGCGCTGCCCCGGGCAGGGCGAGGAGGGCGGGCAAGACAAGATAGACGGAATGGCGAACGCGCATGGGTCAACTCCTTTCGCGGCGGTCCACGGGTCGCGACCGTGGGCTCTGGGGAGGTGGGGTGAGCCGGTCCGGCGGGCCGCGCCCGCCCGGACGCCTTCCGAATAAGATGCCCCTGATACTTCCTGCGGGTGTCAGGCGACCAGGGCGGGGCCACTATAACGCGGACGGGCGAACATGACGACAGGAACTTGGCGCCTGCGTCTGCTGCGCCCGGCGCTGGCGCACCGGGCTGGTAAGGCACCTGTCTGCGAAGATCACGTTTCGCTGTTCCCCGAGGTATCACCATGTCGGCCGAACTGTTCGCCGCGCCGCCGCTGCTCACCGCCGACCTGCCCGGCATTGGCGGGCGGATCAAGGCGGCGCCCGAGGATTTCGAGGTCGAGGAGATCCCCGCCTACGAGCCGTCCGGCGCCGGCGATTACCTGTACCTGTGGCTCGAGAAACGTGACATGGGCGCGGAATACTTCGGCCGGCAGGTGGCGCGGCGGCTGGAGATCCCGACCGGCGAGGTCGGCATGGCGGGGCTGAAGGACCGTCACGCCGTGACGCGCCAGTGGGTGTCGGTGCCGGCAGCAACGGAGCCGCTGGTGAAGGATCTTGGTGGCGGCGGGATTCGCGTCTTGCAGGTCAGCCGGCACGGCAACAAACTCAAGACGGGACACCTGCGCGGCAACCGCTTTCGCATCCTGGTGCGCGACCCGGACGCCGGCGCCGCCGAGCGGCTCGGGCCTATCCTCGACCGGGTCCGCGCGCACGGCCTGCCGAACTACTACGGCCCGCAGCGCTTCGGCCGAGACTTTCAGACCCTCAAGCTCGGCCTGGCGCTGCTGCGCCACGAACCACCCCCGCCGCCCCCCGCCGGAGAGCGGCCGCAAAACCTGCGCAGCCCGTTCATGCGCAAGCTGGTCCTGTCCGCGGCCCAGGCCGGGTTGTTCAACGCCTACCTTGCTCGCCGGTTCCGCGACGGCCTGCTACGCCGCGTGCTCAGGGGCGACGTGATGGCGAAGTGGCCGTTCGGCGGCATGTTCGTCGCGGCCGACGTGCCGGTGGAGCAGGCGCGGTTCGATGCCCGCGAAACCGTCACCGCCGGCCCGATCTTCGGTCGCAAGACGTTCCCCGCTGCGGGCGAGGCGGCCGAACGCGAGGCGGCCGTTCGCGCCGATTCCGGCCTGCCTCCGACAGCGTTCGCGGGTTTCGGCAAGCTGGTCCAGGGAACGCGCCGCCACAACCTCATCTACGTCGATGATGTCAGTGCGGCCGTCGAGCCGGAGGGCGTGCGGCTGACGTTCACCCTGCCCGCGGGGAGTTACGCCACCGTTCTGCTAGGCGAGGTGATGAAAACCGAACTGGCCGACGTGGAGGAAAGTTCCGGTGGCGCCTGACGGTGCGAATGCAGGATGCTCCTCCTACCAGCCCGTCGCGGGCGCACCGGGCTGGTGGCAGCGCGGGCGATGCGATCGCGGAAGGCGCCGAGAATGCCGGCGGTGCCGGGGGGCAGTCGGTTCGTGCCGTCCTGCCTGGGGCAAGTACCTTTGACCCCGGCGTGCCTCATGCGCGACAATGGAGGCGGGGTTGGCTGATCGAGCGTGCTGGGGGGGAAGCGTGATTACCGAGATCGCCGAATTCACGGTGCCGGAAAAGATCCTGCTGGCGGCGGACCAGCTGGAGAAAGACGGGCAGTCCCCGTTCAGCGCCGAGGCGCTGATCGTCGCGGCGTGGCAGAAGTTCCCGAAGGCGTTCGGCCTCAAGGGTTACATCGACCAGTACCCGGACTCGAACAAGGTGCTCAGCAGCATCATGGGCGAGAAGGGTCTGGCCCGGCGCGGCTGGCTGGTGAAGATGGGGCAGAAGCTCTACTCGCTGACGCGCGAGGGCCGGCATGTGGTGTGCCGGATCCTCCGCCAGGAGGACGGCCCGGCCCCACTGCCGACGAACGTCCGGCTGCCTCGCGACCAGGAGAAGTTCCTCCTCGGCCTGCTGGACAGCAGCGCCGCCGTCAAGTTCGAGGAGAACCGCAAGCAGGAACTCACCTTCGCCGACGCCTGCCGGTTCTGGGGCGTCACCGAGAACATGAAGGGGGACGTCCTCGACGCCCGCCTGGGGCAGCTGGAGGAGGGACTCGCCACCCTGGAGCGGTTGCTCGCCGACGCGGACGCCGAGCTGACCGGCGGGCGGGTGGTGACGGCGGGCGATTTGCGCGTCCTGACCAACATCCACCGCTACATGGAGGACCGCTTCGGCCGGCACCTCAACCTGCTGCGCAGCCGGTCGAGGCGGTGAGGGCCGGCTCCTCGAAGCGCAGCCGCGACCCCTCGACGTACTCGCCGTTGACCTCGACGCTCACCCACCGCCGGCCGAGCGCCTCGGCCACCTGGCCGGTGACGTTGCTGCCGGCGAACGGGTCGAGGACGGTCTGCCGCGACTCCGTCAGGAAGCGGATGAAGAAGTCGGGAATCTCCTCCGGGAAACGCGCCGGGTGGACGGGCAGGCCGGCCGCCCGGCAGCGGCGGAGGTACGTGTCGGCCGAGCGCGTGTTCGGCACCGTCAGGATGTTCGGCGGGATGGCGCCGCCGTTGTCGCGCTGGAAGTGTGGGCCGATGTCGTGCTGCGACGGCCGCCGGGCCGGGGTGTAGCCGTCGCGCAGCAGGCGCTGCATCGACTTGCTGTAGGGTCGCAGAACGCGGCGGTTGTCGGCCTGCGGGGTTTCGGTCTTGGACAGCCACCAGATCGTGTTGACGGCGTCCTTGACGCGGGTCCGCTGGATGGTGACCCATTCGGCCGGCGTCGGCAGCCGGGACGGGTTGTGCCAGTAGAAATCCTGCGCCAGGTGGAAGATCTTCCCCAGGCGCAGGATCAACTCGTAGGGGAAGAGCGAGCGCGTCCCGCTGCCGGGGTTCCACGCCCCGCCGAGGTCGAACACGAAGCTCCCGTCGGGGCGCAGGACGCGGTGAATCTCCTCCGCGAACGGCCAGAACCACTCGACGTACTCGGTCGCCGGCACGTTGCCATACGCCTTCTTGCGCCGCAGGGCGAATGGCGGCGAGGTGAAGACGAGCGCGACCGAGTCGGCGGGCAGGGTGCGAAGAACGTCGAGGGCGTCGGCGTGGTAGGCGCGACCCCAGGGGGTGACGTAGGCGGGCTTGATGCGTGGCGGGGCCACCGCAGTCCTCCTTGCTGCTCGGCGCTGGTTCGGACTCCTTGCGGTCGGACGACTATACCCCGCCTTGCCGGCCCTGCCAAGGGCACCTGCGCAAGCCGCGCGCTTCCTCGAAAAGAATGTATGAAAGTCCGCGGGTGGCGTTCCGTGGGTCAAGCGCCAGGAGACTTGACCCACGGAACGCCACCCGCGGGCTTTCCTTCTTTTTTTAGTCCCTCGCTGACGCTTCGTGCTCGGATAGGGGACCCCCTCTGCCGATTACTCCGCGTCGAGGATGGCGCGCAGGCAGGCCGTCTTCTTCGGCCGCGGATCCGCCCACAGCCAGCCGACGTCGATCCAGAAGCCGTTCAGCACGTCCGAGGCGGCCCGCCCGCCGGTCACCACCTCCTCGCGGTAGCGCCGGCCGCGCCTGCGGTCGATGAGAATCTGCTGATTCTTCGGGTCCACGAACCAGATCTCTCTCACGCCAGCGTTGCGGTAGGCTTCGCGCTTGTCGTGCAGGTCGTAGTCGCGGTTGGAAGGCGAAAGCGTTTCGAGAACCAGGTCCGGGGCGCCCTCGAACTGCTTCTCGTCCCTGGTCGGAACGCGGCCTTGCAGGACAAAGTAGCCGTCCGGACCGAACTTGCGACAGGTCGCCAGGTGGACCAGGGAATCGGGGCCGTAGACCTTCCCCAACTCTCGTTCGTCCGCGTAGAAGTCCATCAAACCGCGTACAAATCCAGTCACGTCGTCGTGTTCGAGTGTGGCAGGCGAATGCACGATCAGCACTCCGTCAAAGAGTTCGGCCTTCATGTCCTCGTCCATGAGGTCGTCGAACATCTCTTCCGTCACGCCGTGAATGCGGAGCGTGTACGGCAGATCCACGGAGCGCAGCCGCGACGGCACCTCGATCATCGCTTCACCTCCTTCACGGCGTCACCACGATCTTGCCGAACATCTCGCGCCGCTCCATGCGCTGCTGGGCCTCGCGCAGCTGCTCCAGCGGAAACACCGAATCGATGACCGGCCGCAGGACGCGCCGCTCCATCAGCCGCAGAGCCTGAACCAGCTCGTGGCGGGCGCCCATGTACGCCCCGAGGATGGCGTGCTGCTGGGTGAAAAAGAAACGCAGATCGACCTCGACCTTGCTGCCGGTCGTCGCGCCGCACGTCACCAGCCGGCCGTTCTTGCCGAGGCTGCGCAGCGCCTGCTCCCAGACCGCCGCCCCGACGTGCTCGACAACGATGTCCGCCCCACGCCCGCCGGTGCGCTTGCGGACCTCCTTTGCGATCTCCTGGGTGTTGTAGTTGATGAGTTCGTCGGCCCCGAGTTCCTCCGCCTTTTTCAGCTTCGCCTCGGACCCCGCCACGGCGAGGACGCGGGCGCCCGCCGCCCGGGCGATCTGGATGGCCGCCGTCCCGACCCCGCTGGACGCGCCGAACACGACGACCTGATCGTTCGGCTGGACGCCCGCCCGCGTATGGAGCATGTTCCACGCGGTCACGAACGTCAGCGGCACCGCCGCCCACTCGGCGAACGACCACGCCTCGCTGATCGGCAGCAGGTCCACCGCCCGCGCGGTGGTGAACTCCGCGAAGCCGCCCTGAGTCTGGTATCCCTGGATGTGAAAGTCCTCGGCGCAGCTGTCGAGCCCCCGGTTGTACCACTCGCTCTCAAGCGAACACTGCCCCGGCGAGATCAGCACGCGCTGCCCGACCGTGAAGCCCTGGACGCGCTGGCCGAGTTTCTCGACCACGCCGGCCGTCTCGCACCCGCCGATGTGCGGCATCGGGATCTTGACCGGCAGGCCCTTGCGCACCCACAGGTCGAGATGGTTGAGGGCACACGCCTTGACTCGGACCAGGATCTCGTCGGCGGCGGGTTCCGGGATCGGCAGGTCCATCAGCTGCAGAACCTCGACGTCGCCGGGCTGAGCAAAGGCCATCGCGCGCATGGGTGGATCCTCTCCGGTTATGGCAAATGGATGGGCGGCGAGGCGCCGCGCCCGCGGGCGCGTTACACTCCCGGCCCGAAAAGTGCCTCAGAAGTCAGGGGGGAACAGGGAATAAGCGTTCAGAACCGCCGGGGCCGATCGGGCGTGCGGACGTGCTCGTCGCAGGCCGCGCGCCGCTGCCGGAGTTCCTCCGCCGCGCGCTCGGCGGCAACCTCCTCCGAGAGGGTCTGGCCCCAGACCAGGTAATGAAATGTGCCGATGATCCCGATCGCCACCACCACCCCGACGACGTGAGTGAGGATGCCGAACGTCAGGAAATTGAGCACCGCCACGAACCCGACGCCGAAGACGAGTGTCAGCGCGAGTGTCAGGAAGGTTTCGCGGCCCCGCCGCCGGGGGCTGTCCTGGGTTTCCATGCGAGTCTCCGTTCGTCAGGAGTTGTGGCCAGGGCGTGCAGTTCATTGTACAGTGGGCAGAGACAAGATTCCCGCCGCGACTTCGAGGTGCATACGCTGCGGACGACCGAGTATGGGCCACCGTAATCTCGCCGACCTGCACCGCCGCCAGGCCGACCGCCTCGGCGCCAGGATCGCGGTGCGCTTCAAGCGGCACGGCCTCTATCACGACCTCAGCTTTGCGGACTATCACAACCACGCCCTGGCCTGCGCCGCCGCCCTCGTCGAGGCCGGGATCCGCCCCGGCGACCGGATCGGACTCCTCGGCGAGAACAGCGTCGAATGGTTGATCGCCGACATGGGCCTGCTGGCCGCCGGCGCCGTCAACGTACCGCCACACGCCCCGCTGTCCGCCCGGCAGATCCACTACCAGCTCGCCGACGCCGGGTGTCGGTGGCTGTTCGTCTCCAACGCCGGACAGCTCGCCAAGGTCCGTCAGGTGCGCGCCGAACTGCCCGACCTGCTGGGCGTCGTCGTCTTCGACCGCGGAGCGGCCGGGCCGGACGCCTTTTCGTGGGCCGGCTTCCTGCAGCGCGGTCGGGCCGCTCTGCCTCGCCTGCGCGCCGAGGTGGAGGAGCGCAGCGGCGCCGTCGGGCCGGACGACCTGGCGACGATCATGTATACGTCGGGGACCACCGGCAACCCCAAGGGGGTGATGCTGACGCACGGCAACCTGCTCAGCAACGCCATCGCCTGCGACCAGGCGGCCCCGCGTGGGGCCGACGCGGTTCTGCTCTGCTGGCTGCCGTTCAGCCACATCTACGCCCGCACGGTGGACCACTACCTGAGCCTCGTCGCGGGCGTACCGCTGTGCCTGGCCGAGTCCGCCGAGACGGTGGTGGAGAACCTGCGTGAGATCGAGCCGACGCACCTCTCGTGCGTGCCGCGCTTCCATGAAAAATTGCTGGCCGCGGTCGGCTGCCCCGACCCGCAGGAGCAGGGGCGGAGGCTGCGGGCGGTCTTCGGCCCGCGCATCGACTGGCTGGGGTCCGGCGGCGCCGCCCTGCCGGTGGCCGTGGCGCAGGTGTTCGAGGCGGCCGGACTGCTGGTCCTGCAGGGGTACGGGCTGACGGAGAGTTCGCCGGTCATCTCGTTCAACCGCAAGGCGCACTACAAGCTGGCGAGCGTCGGCCAGCCGATCCCGGGAGTCGAGGTCGAGATCGCTCCCGACGGCGAGGTGCTGACGCGCGGCCCGCATGTGATGAAAGGGTACTGGAACAACCCCCAGGCGACCGCGGACGCGATCCGCGACGGCTGGCTGTACACGGGCGACCTGGGGAGTTTGGACGAGGAGGGGTTTCTGACGATCACCGGCCGGAAAAAGGAGTTGCTGGTGCTGTCCAACGGCAAGAAGGTGGTCCCGACCTATCTCGAGGGCCTGCTGCTGGCGGACGACTGCATCGATCAGGCGGTGATCCACGGCGAGGGGCGTAACTTCCTGACGGCTCTGGTCGTGCCGCACTGGGACAACGTGCGCAGGCTCTTGCCGGGGCAAGAGGCGAGGGGCGGAGGGGACGGGAAAGCAGCAGACGGCGCTTCTTCCGGCGCCCCTGGCTCCTGGCCCCTGGCCCCCCCGGAAGAGCTGGCCCGCCATCCGGCGGTGGTTGACCTGCTCCGGCGGCGCATCGAGGCCGCGCTGGCGGACGTGGCAGGCTGGGAGCAGGTCCGGAAGTTCGTGGTGCTGCCGCGGCCCTTCACCGTGGCGGCGGAGGAGCTGACCGTCAGCCTCAAGCTGCGGCGCTCCGTCGTGTTTTCCCGGTACAGGACCGAGTTGGAGGCGCTCTACCAGGAGTGAGCCCCGGACCGGCCCGCAGTTCCCGGCGCGCGGCGTTCAGGAAGCGCGTGCCGCCTTGAAACATCAGAAAGGTATGCCAATGTCTACCCCGGCTCGAACCCCCGAAGCGACCCTGAACCGCTGCCCCCTGTGCCATGCGGATGCAACGATCGAGGCCGCCCCCAGGCACGGCGACGCCCCCTGCCCCAGGTGCAGCGGTCAGGTCTGGTACGCCAGGGACAGCGGCGGCGCCCGGCTCTACGACGCCGCCACGGTTGCGTCGATCAAGACCAGGATCGCCCAGATCCTCAAGGATAACCTCGGCGCCAACCCGGAAACGATCACCTACACAACGTCGTTCGTGGAGGACATCGGCGCCGACTCGCTGGACATCGTCCAGCTGGTGATGGCGCTGGAGGAGTCGTTCGGCGTCACCATTCCGGACGAGCAGGCGGAGAAGATCCGCACCGTCGGCGACGCCATCGACTACATCCTCACACACAAGGCGTGATCTTTTCCCCGGCGAGTGGGGGACGCCTGCCCCCCGCTCGCCGCCTTTTCCCACGTCACTTCCATGACCGAGCGCGACGCCTCCGCACCGACCATCCAGTACGGGTATTGCACCAACGTCCACGCTGGCCCCGACCTCGACCAGACGCGGGCCAACCTGGAGCGCTACGCCCTCGCCGTCAAGCGCCAGGCCAGCCCGGACGCGCCGATGGGCGTGGGGCTGTGGCTCGCGGCGCCGGCGGTGCGGCGGTTGCTGGCCGACGGGCTGGTCGGCGAGTGGGCGGCGTGGCTCCACGCGGTCGGGCTGGTGCCGTTCACCCTCAACGGGTTCCCGTATGGCGACTTCCACGAGCGCGTCGTCAAGCACCGCGTTTACCACCCAACCTGGGGTGAGGACGAGCGGTTGCGGTACACCCTCGACCTGAGCGCCGCCCTCGACGGACTCCTGCCGCCGGGGCTGGAAGGGAGCATTTCCACCCTTCCGCTCGCCTGGGGCGAGCCCGCGCCGGCCGCCGGCGAACTCGACCGGATGGCGGCCGCCCTGCGCCAGGTCGCGGGGGAACTGGCCCGGCGAGAGCGGGAGACGGGCCGCCTGATCTATCTGTGCCTGGAACCGGAGCCTGGGTGCGTGCTACAGCGCAGCCTGGACGTCGTCGCGTTCTTCCACGACCACCTGCTGCGCGGCCACGACGAGGCCCCGCTGCGGCGGCACATCCGCGTTTGCCACGACATTTGCCACCAGGCGGTCATGTTCGAGGACCAGGCTGAGGGGCTGGCCCGCTACCGTGCCGCCGGGATCCGGGTCGGCAAGGTGCAGGTGTCGTCCGCCGTGCGCCTCCCGGCCGAGCTGACCGCCGCCGATCGGGCCGCCGCGCTCGCTCAGCTGGCCGGGTTCAACGAGGAGCGCTACCTGCACCAGACGGTGGTGCGCCGGTCCCCCACCGCCGACCCCGTCTTCCACGAGGATCTGCCGCCCGCCCTGGCCGCCGCGCAGGCCGGCGAGTGGCGCGTCCACTTCCACGTGCCGATCTACCTGGAGCGCTTCGGCCGACTGGAGGCGACCCCGGAGGCGATCCGCGAAGGCCTGCGCGCCGCCGCCGCCCACGCCGACGCGGCGCACTTCGAGGTGGAGACGTATGCGTGGGGGGTGCTCCCGCCGGAGCTGCAGGTGCCCGACCTGGCAACCGGGATCGCGCGCGAGCTGGACTGGTTCCGCGCGACGTGGACCCAGAACGGCCGGCCGTGAGGAGCGGCGCGCTTTTTTTGCCCCGGCCCGGATCGTGTGTTACACTTACAAGCCCGCAGGAGGACACGTTCCCGGACCACGACGGCCACGATCATGACCTCCAACTGCCGTCTGACCAAGAATCTTCACCCCGGCTACCAGCTCCGGCGGAAACGGGGGCGCGGTGCCTTCGGCGAGGTGTGGGAGGCGGAGGCGGCCGACGGCCGTGTCGTCGCTTTGAAGTTCCTGCCGATCGCACGCGGCCAGGTCGCCGCCCAGGAGGTCCGGTCCATCCAGATGGTCCGCGAACTCTCGCACCCGAACCTGACGCGCGTCGATAAGGTGTGGTGCGCCCCGGGGTTCCTCGTCATCGTCATGGAGCTGGCCGACGGCAGCCTGGCGGACCTGCTCGGGATCTACCAGTCCGACCTGGGCACCGCGCTGCCCGCCGACCACCTCTGCCCCCTGCTTGCCCAGGCCGCCCAGACTCTCGACTTTCTCAACACCCAGCAGCACTACCTGAACGGGCAGTGGGTAACGGTTCAGCACTGCGACGTGACCCCGCCGAACCTGCTGCTGTTCGGGCAGACGGTCAAGCTGAGCGACTTCGGCCTGACGACCCCGCTGGCCTTCCGCGAGCAGTCCCACGCCCGGGCCGGGACGCCGTCCTACGCGGCCCCCGAGATCTTCCAGGGGCGGGTGAGCGACCGCACCGACCAGTACGCCCTGGCGGCCTGCTACTGCCAGCTGCGCGGCGGACGGCTGCCGTTCCCGGACACGCCCAACACGTTTCAGCCCGGCTACCAGCGCCCTGCCCCCGACCTGACCATGCTGACGCCGCCGGAGCGAGCCGTTATCGGTCGGGCGCTGGCCCTCGCCCCGCAGGACCGCTGGCCGAGTTGCGGGGCTCTGATGGCGGAGCTGGCGCGGGTGACGGCGCCGACCCCGGCGGTCGCGGAGGGGGAGGCCGAGCGCCGGCAGGGGGCTCGCCATCGGCCCGGCGCCGAGGTCGCGTGTGAGGTGCTGCCGACAATGGGCAACGGCGCGTGGCGGGCGGCGGTCCTCAACGTTTCCGCCCGCGGGTGCCGCCTCCGCATCCCGCGGCCCGGAGGGCGGCTCATGCCCGGGCGCGTACTGGATCTGGTGCTCTCCGCCCAGGGCAGCGGCAGACTGACGGTCCGGCTCCGGCTGACCCACAGCACCGAACTCTCCGGCGGGGACTACGAGGTCGGCGGCCCGTTCGACCACCCGCTCCAGCCGACCGAGGTGGACGCGCTCAAAGGGAGTGCCTCCTCCTGAGCCCCGCCGCTGGTCCGGGAACCACGGGGCCAAGGTCACGACGAGCGGCGAGGCGTCAACCCACTGGTGCGGTGTATCGGCGGGCGGCGGGCGCGAAGTACTCCGCCGCGCCGCGCATCCCCACCAGGCGGAGAAAGCCCGCCACTGCCGCCTGCGTCGGGGCGAGGACCGCCCGGCCGAGCGCCCCAGTGAGGCCCAGGATTACCCCGAGTCCCGCCCCCAGGGCGGCCCAGCACAGCACCGCCAGCGGGATCCAGACGGCGAGCAGCCCCGCCCCGCCCCCCAGCCCGAGGGTTGCCCACAGGGTATGAGGCAACAGATCTCCGACCAGGAGCAGGCAGGCCACTGTCGCTCCGCCCGCGGCGCCAGCCACGGCTCCGGCGACGAGACCCCACGGCAGATTGCCGATCCCACGGCGGGCGAGCAGGAGTGCGCCCCCGAGTGCGCCGACCCACCAGGTTCCGAGGGTCACGATGCGGACGAATAGACTCACAAAGTGATCGCGGAAGTCGTGTGTCGCCTCCGCGCCGAGCAGGATCGCGGGCCACGGGCGTTCCAGCCACGCGGCATAGTCCCCCCCACCGCCCGTCGCCGCCTCACGGGCGTAGCCGTCCGCGAGCGGCGCCAGCAGCAACCGCAGCAGCAGGCAGGCCAGCGCCCCCGTCAGCACGGCGCGCAGCAGTCCCCCACCGGACGCCACCCGGCCGGTCGCCTGCGCGCGGACACGCACGACCAGGTTTTGCCCGCCGTTGGCGCTGAGCCGAAGCGTCCCCTCGGCCCGGCCGCCGCGCGGCAGCTGACGCGGATCGACCTCGAACCCGATCGCTGTCTGCTGCGCCCCGGCCACCTGCGGGGTCAGGATGCGCAGCCACGGCGCGTCACTCTCGACGTTGGCGTACACCCACTTCTTGCTCTGCGAGAAGAGCAGCACCTGGAGCCGGGCCGGGTCGGCGGTCGGGCAGGTGCAGCCGACCTCGGTCTGCGATAGCTGCAGCGCGGGCGGGCGGGCCAGGCCCATCGACTCGAAGAACTGCTGCACCCCGGCGACCCCCCGCGCAGGCGTACCGCGCACCGGGTAGTTCCAGCCGTTGGCGCTGAACCAGCGCGCGACCTCCCCGCTTTCGAGCAGCGCCACGGCCGCCTTCGGCTGGGTACGCATCTTCTCGGCCAGCTCGCGCGGCGCCCGCGCGCCCTGGAACGGGGCGCGCGGGAATGGGTGGGCTGCCAGGTCGAGGCGCACCGGCAACTCGACCACGCCGCCGTTGGTCGCGATCGTCAGCTTCGCCCCGTAGGACTGGGCCGCCGGCAGGCCGCGCGTGTCCACCTGCAGCTGCACCTTCTGCGCGCCTGTCGTGTTCACCTCGCACTGCCCATTCGTACCGGCGCCCAGGCGCAGCCACTCGGCGCCCTCGGTGACTGTGAGCGTGCCGCGCAGGGCGCCCTGACCCTGGTTGCTGACTGTCACCTCGATCTGCCGCGCCTCGCCGGCGCCGACGTTGGCGAGGTGAATCCGGCGCGGCTGGATGTCGAGGCGCGCTCCCGCGGCGCGCGCGACGGGCAGGCTGCCGAGGAGGTTCGTCAGGCCGAGGTTCGGGTCCGGCTGGCGCATCGCCTCGGCCGCGGCCCGGGCCAGGTCGGCCCGGCCGCAGGACGAGAAGAACTGCTGGAAGTGGCCGCGCTGGAGCAGTTCGCGGGCGCCGGCCCACTCCTCCTGACAGCCGTGCGCCAGTTCGTCGAACGTGCGGCAGCGGTGGCCGGAAGGGAAGACGAACTCCCGCGGCAGCTGCCCGCCCGGCCCCTGGGCGGCGCCCTGCTGTCCGCCGCGCAGCGCCTCGCCGTCGTGGTAGCAGAAGGACGCGGCTTCCGGGTTGGTACTGCGGCAGCGCGGACAAACGAGAGGCGGCATGGTTGATCCAGGAGTCAAGTGCGTTCGGGGATCCGTTGGTCGGGGTTCGCGACCGAGGAAACGGTCGGCTGTACTGAGAACCCCCGCGTCAGGCCGGTTTCCGGCGGATCATCTGCCAGTCAATAAGGCGAGCGGCAGGAAGAAGTCCCCCCTCTCCCCCTGGTGGGGGAGGGGCCGGGGGTGAGGGGGTTTGCCTGCGCCTTTCCCCTCACCCCCAACCCCTCTCCCACCAGGGGAGAGGGGCGAAGTACAGCTGCCGCTCGCCTTGGCGCGACCCGCATACAGTCTTCCGAAGAGAAATGTGCCGCACCGTCGGCCTCCAACTCCTCGTCGTGGAGTGTGAGCGGGAGCCCCTCCCGCAGCTGGCCCCCCTGCCGAAAGAGGTCTTCAACCGTGCCGACGCAGTTCAGGCGCAGTTAGCCGCGGCCACCTGCTTGGGGCCTCATCGGGGATCCTCTCCATCTTATCACGACACTCCGAGGCCAAGAAGTGGTTTCAGAACTCCGTAGGAGGGGGCTGCGGCCCCCGATTGGTCAAGGCGGATCGGCGGCCGCAGCCCCTCCTACGGCAATTGGAAACCCCTTCTTACCGGGACGTGGCTTCCGGGCTCGCCGCTGATCAGAGAGCGTGGTATCCTGCAAGCGAAAGCAACATGCTTGGAGGTCAAACCATGTTCTCGGCGGACGACATTCAGGCGCGACTACGGGAGCGGCCGTTCACTCCGATTCGCATTGTAACCAGCACCGGCCAGACCTACGACATCTACCACCCGGACCTGGTCCTGATAGCCCGGCGCTTCCTGGTCATCGGGATGCCTAGCGCGGACAACCCATCCCAGGCCGAGCAGGTGACGCGCGTGGCGGTCCTGCACGTCACCGAGTTGCGCGATCTACCTGCGCCCACGGTTCCGCCCAACGGTCCCGCGAGCTAACGGATGCCGCCGGCAGGCCGGCCCGCCTTCGGGCGCCCCGCGCCTGTCGTTCGCACACGCCATGCGCAGCTCCTCCACCGTCGGCGGCACCACGCGAAACCACGGGTAGTCGAAGACCCGCCGCCAGTGGACCGGCAGATCCGCCCTGAGATCCGCCGGAAACCCGTCGCCGGGCACACCCGACTGGTTCACGACGATGGCCACGAGCGGCGGGAGGTCGTTCTGCAGGCAGTAGGAACCGATGCAGTTGAGCGCGTGGATGACCGGGTTGCAGGTCGGGTACTCCATCAGCTCGCGAAGTTCGTCATAGCGGACCAGCTCACCGTTGCGAGCCCTCGCGATGAGGTACTGCCAGGCCTGCAGCCCCCGCAGCGCGGACTTCTCGCCCAGTCCCGCCGCGCTGACCTCCGTCGTGAAGGATCTGGCCATCAGTGGCTCCTGCCTCCTACATCCGCCGGATCTGCGCCGACGAGGCGGCGCCCGGCGCCGCGGTGGGGACCGGCAGCGGGCGCCGCGGCCGCGCCCGATTGACCGCTGCCCGGGCATGGAAGCGCAGCACGATGTTGCCCAGCTGGATGCGGTCGCCCTCCTGCAGCTCCAGCGACTGCGCGACCGGCCGCTCGTTCACCAGCGTCTGGTCCGGCGGGGCGTTGTTGTTGATCAGCACATAGCGGTCGCCGACGCGCTTGATGTAGGCGTGGCGCTTCTCGACCTTCATGTCGCGGAACAGGGCGATGTCGGCGTGCTCGTCGCGGCCGAGCAGCACCGCCGGCTTGACCAGCGGGTACTCGCGGCCCTCCTGCCAGCCGCGCAGCACGCGCACGCACCCCGGCTGAAAGACCGCCTGCACCAGCGCTGACAGCAGGCCGATGCAGGCCCCGAGGATCACCAGCCCCAGCGCGTTCCAGAGGTACGTCGTCGAGAGCGACTCGCGCTGCATCGCGTAGAACAGCTCGAACAGGCCGCCGCCGACGAACCCGCCAATGGCGCCGCCGACGGTGCCGTAACTGAACTTCCCCAGCGAGCGAGCGGCGATGCCCTCGCTCATGCCGATCGCCACCCCCAGGAGCATCCAGCCGATGCTGCGCGCCAGCATGGTGACCAGCAGGCTGGCGCCCAGCAGTTCCTGCAGCCAGGTGTTGAGCCTGTCGCCCAGCAGCATCCCGACGGCGCCGCCAGCGGCGCCGAGCAGCGCGCCGTAGGTCGCCAGCCGGGCGAACCGGGCCAGGGCCTGGTCGCGGAGCGCCTCGACGCTGACAACGAAGTAGCCGATCATGCCGCCGATGATGGCCCCGCCGAGCAGGGCACGCAGATCCCCGTAGGTGGCGAGCTGGGCAAAGGTGCCGAACAGCATCCATCCCAGCAACCCGCCCAGGGCGCCGAAGACGGCGTTGAAGTAGATACGGACGAGCAGCGGCATGACGACTCCCCCCGCCGATCGGAGAGGACGCGGCGACCGGATTCGTGAAGCAGGCCCGCCGGCCCCAGGAGTTTCAGATACTCTACGCTCCGCGCACACAAACCGCTACGGTCGATTGTAGCGGGAAGTTGCCCCTGGTGGGCAAGGACTGATTCCAGGTTCGCGTCAAGTTTGGAGCTGCCGGACCAAACCGAAGGCCGGTGGAGGGTCGGAAGAACTCCTACGGTTCGGGGACGGTGTGGGCGGGTCGTCTGGCGGCGATGCTGTTCTCGTTGTGGCAGACATGGTGGCTGTGGGGGCTGAACCCGCGATCGTGGCCTGGGGCGTACTTGACGGGCTGCGCGGAGGCCGAAGGGAAGGTTCCCGCGGACGTGGAGCGTTTCTTGCCGTGGAACCTGAGAGAGCAAGCGCGTCGCCGGAGCAGGCGGACTCGTCGTGGTCCCTCCATGAGGAAATGGTCGCAGACCGCAGCGTCGCCGTCGTGCCTGTGGCTCGGCCAAGGTGAGCGTGCGCGCCCCGGACAGCACACAGGGCAGAGAGGTTTACCGAATGCTTACGATTTGCACCGGCCCGCAGCAAATGGCACCGAGCTACCCGGCTAGGATTCGAACCTAGACAAAGGGAACCAAAATCCCTTGTGCTACCATTACACCACCGGGTATAAGCTGATTCTTCTGAGTCTCTTGCGTCGCCTTCTCCTTGCTGCCGTTTTCCCTCGACACCAGCTGCAATCAGTACAGGTAGGCTGGGGTTGATGGTAACACCCCGGTCCCACAACGGCACCTGTCAGGAGATGTCGTCGTGTCCAGACGCAGTTTATTCGCTCCCGATCGCGCCCGCAAGCCCGCCCGCCCCGAGAGCAGCCCGCTCTTCCCTCATACCAACGGCACCTGGGCGAAGAAGATCCGGGGCAGGATGCACTACTTCACGCCGTGGAATGACCCCGACGGCCGATCAGGTAGCTGAAAATGCCAGGAAAAACTGCATATCTGGCAACCTCCGCGTTACCAGATAAGGTAGGGCGCAGCTGCAAATGACTATTACGCTATAACCTTACTGTGCTCGCCCCCGCCGCGAACGAGGATGGGACGATGGCCAGCTACCTGCAAACGGTCGAGCGTGTCTACGCCGCAGCCGCCGCCAACCCCGACTCAGACCTGTGCTGCGTCGCCACGCCGCCGTGGCGCTTCCCCGACCTGCGCATCCCGCCCGCGATGCACGAGATGAACTACGGCTGCGGCTCGACGGTCGAGCCGCGCGAACTGCACGAGGATGACACCATTCTGTATGTCGGCGTCGGCGGAGGGCTGGAGGCGCTGCTGTTCGCGTACTTCACGCGCCGACCCGGAGCGGTACTCGCCATCGATCCGGTGGCGGCCATGCGCGACCGCGCCCGGGCCAACTTCGCCGAGGCCGCCCGACTCAACCCGTGGTTTCAACCGGAGTTCATCACACTGTTCGACGGTTCCGCGCTCGACCTACCCGTCCCGTCGCGGAGTGCGACGCTGGCGGCTCAGAACTGCCTCTTCAACGTGTTCCAGCGCAACGACCTCGGCCGTGCCCTGGCGGAGGTGGTGCGCGTGCTGCGGCCCGGCGGCCGGTTCTGCACGTCCGACCCGGTCACGCCGGTCCCGCTGCCGGAGGCGCTCACGTCGGACGCCACGCTGCGGGCCCGCTGTCTCTCCGGTTGTCAGACGTTGCCGGACTACCTCACCGCGCTGACCGACGCCGGCTTCGGCCGCGTCGAGATCCGTTCGCGAGGTCCATACCGCTACCTGCACCCGTCGGAGTATCCGGCGCTGTCGGCCGGGGTGATGCTGGAGAGTGTTGAGGTGGTCGCGTACAAGGTGCCGCCGGGCGACGACGGCCCGTTGATCTTCACCGGACGGACGGCGACCTACGTCGGCCCGCGCGAGGGATTTGATGATGGGTACGGACACGTCCTGCGGCGCGGCATGCCGGTGCCTGTCTCGGATGTGGCGGCGGCCCGGTTCGCGGACAACGGGGATGTGGTCGTGACAGAGCCGACGTATCACTTCAAGGGCGGAGCGTGCTGCTGAAACAGCGAGCCGCGCGCGACGCTCAGGCGTTGCGCGCGCGGCCCAGCGGCGCCGCGGGCTGCGGCAGGCGCGGTTCGGGAGCGGCGCCGATCCCCGGCGGTGCAGTCACCGTGCGCAGCTTGTCGGTCAGATCCTTGGCGACGTTCGCCCGCTTGAGGAACAGCAGAGCGAAGCAGGTGTCGGCCATGCCAGGGAAGCGATCCCGCCAGCTGCCGTCCGGCTTCTGGTTCGCCAGGATAATCCGGGCGCCCCAGTCGTACCACTCGTGGCCGTCGATCTTCTTCAGGTCGAACAGCACGGCGACACGCTCGACCGACCACAGGAAGTACAGATCGCCGATCGCGTCGGATCCGAAGTAGGTGCCGCCCTCCTTCCGCTCGATCATCAGGCTGTCGAGTTTCTGGATCTGCTTGGCGATCCCCGAGCGCTTCTCCACCTCGGCCGTGTGCCACTTCTTCTGGAGGGCCTGCAGCTCCGCCGTGTGCTTCAGGCGCCGCTGCCGCTCGGCCTCCGCCAGGCGGCGCGGGTCGCGGCCGATCACGCGGCCGACGTACTTCAGCGCCTTGGCGATCGCCGGATCCTTGGCTGGATCCTCCTTCATGATCGGGTCGTTGGCGTGCGCCTTGTCCTTCTCCAGCTTCTCCTTGTCGGCCCCGCGCCCGACCGCCAGCCCGATCAGCCCGGCACAGGTCGTCGCGTCCCGGAACGGCCCCTTGTCGCGCGCCCGATAGCCCCAGCTGCCGTCGTCGTTCTGGTTCTTGCGGTAGCGATTGTCGATCGCCTTCAGGCACGATTCCGTCTTGACGTCGTACTTGCGCGCCGCCCACAGGGCGAGCGTCACGAACTGGTTGATCGAGTTGTCGTCCTGGTCGTTGCCGTCGTTGCGCTGCGGGAAGGACTTGCCGGCGTTGATGAGTTTGAGCGCCTTGGCGTGGTCCTCGGGGGTGAGGGGGTCGCAGTAGTAGCCCCACCCGCCGTTGGGCTTCTGCCACGTCATCAGCTGGACGGCGAACGTGCGGATCAGCTCGCGGTCCGCCGGGTCGGGACGCTCCTGCCCTTCGAGGTAGCGGTCGAGGAACAGAATCGACAGGGCCAGGGCGTAGGTGAATCGCAGCCGCGGCGCCTCCAGGCGCACCGTCTCGACGGCCTTCTGCACGGCCGGGTCGGTCTGCGGCACGCCGCACTCCAGCAGTGTCAGGCCGGACAGCCCGACGACGCCGAGGGCGGACCCCGCGCCCGGGTCGTTGAAGTGGTACTCCGGCGTGCCCTCCAGCAGCCGCTTCTTGAGGTAGCCAACGCCGCGGGCGATGGCGGCCTGGATCTCCAGGTCGCGCGTGTCCGGGGTGCCCGCCCTGGCCTTGCTGGTCCAGCCCGTTTCCTCCTTCTCCTCCGCCTTGCCCCCGCCGCGGAGGACCACGACGGCCACCACGACTCCGACGGCAGCGAGGACGCCCAGACTGCCGACCACCCACGGGGCCACACTGCGGCGCCGCACCGGCCGGCGGCGCTGGATCACCGGCTCGTCCGGGTACTCAAACGGCGAGGACGGGGCCGGCGCGGGCTGCTGTGGCGGGGCGCCGGCGGCGGTGGCCCCGACCGTGAACAGCGCCTGGCAGCCGGGACAGCGCACCTGCGCCGGCAGGGTCTGGTCGATCTGCAGCTGCATCTGACAACGAGGGCAAGCGCATCGTATCGCAGGCATGAGAGTCCGCCTTGGTGGCCAGGGGGTGGCGCCGGGCGAGTGGTTGTGACTGTCTGAGTATAGGTGACGCCGCACCGGCATTCCAGGCCGAAGGCGCAGGTGCGCTCAGAGCGGGAAAAAGCCACGACAAAGGCCACAGGTGGCGCCCCGTGGGGGAAGTCCCCAGCGCCTCTCCCACGGGGCGCCACCCGTGGCCTTTACCTCATATATGATCCGGGCGGTGCTGTCCGGTTTGTCTTTCCCCCTCTCCCCTGGTGGGAGAGGAGGGCGGCAGACACTCTCTCTCGGACCGTGAATCAGGGTTTCCTCATTACACGCGGCCGCCGCCGTCCACGACGAGTACCTGTCCGGTCACGTAGGCGGCCGCGTCCGAGACGAGGAACGCCGCCGCGCCGACAAGGTCCGCCGCCTGCCCGTGCCGGCCGAGCGGAACCTGCGCCATCAGCCGGTCGTAGGTCTGTCGATCCTGGAATAGCGCCGCCGAGAACCGCGTTTCGATGAGCCCGGGGGCCAGGGCGTTGACGCGCACCTCGCTCGGCCCCACCTCCTTCGCCAGCGCCCGCATCAGGCCGAGGAGTCCGGCCTTGCTGACGCTGTACGCGCCCAGGCCCGGCAGCGGATCAATCCCGGCAATCGAGGCGATGAATAGCAGCGCCCCGCGTCGGCGCGGCACCATTCGGCGCAGCGCCTGCTGCGCCGTCACGAGAGCCCCGGTCAGGTTGACAGCGAGGATCTTCTGCCACGCGCCCAACTCCAGGTCCAGGAGCGGACCCATCACCGGGTTGGTGGCGGCGTTGATGACGACCGCGTCCGGCGTGAAGCCGTCGGCGTCGAGGCGTGCGAACAAAGCCGTGACAGCATCCGGCTCGCCCTGATGACACACCACTGACACGACTGGCGTGCCCAAACCCCGCAACCGCTCGGCGGCGGTCTCAAGCGCGTCCGCCTTCCGGCCGGTGATGGCGACGGCGGCGCCGCGCCGCGTCAGTTCCTCGGCGATCGCCAGGCCGATACCACGGCTGGCGCCGGTGACGAGAGCGCGTCGGCCGGTCAGGTCGAACAGATCGGAGGTCATGGCCGCGTCTTCCTCACGCGCGGAGCCGTTTCCACGCCACCCGCAGCGCGGCGGGAGCCCGCCGGCGGACCCTCCACCGGCGGGCTCCCGCCGCGCCGCTCGCCGGGGCAGTGCCCAGGCTGAGGTCAGATGTTCTCGGGCTGGTAGTCCCAGTCCGGCACGACGTCGGAGGCGGCGTCGAACCAGCGCTCGTCGAAGAGGAGGCGCTGCTGGCTGCGCATTGCCTGGTTCGCGGCCAGAGCGATGATCGCGTCGGCCATCGCCGCCCGGCCGTGGCAGCGCGGCCGCAGGTCTTCCCGGTCGCGCGCCATGCCCTGGTTGCGCATGCGGATGCACCACGCCAGGTGTTCCATCTCCTCCCGGTAGCCGCGGCTCACCCGCTCGCTGCTCAGCGACCGCTGCCCGAGCGTCTGGGCCGGCGTCGGTTCCGCTGGACCGGACGTCGCCGACGCATCCACGACCGGGGCGCCGCCGGACCGCGTCACCGTCACCGACGTGCTGCGCCCGGACGTCGGTCGGCCGAGCGAGTCCACGCCTGGCCAGAGCATCGCGCTCTGCTCCAGCTCGACGACCATCGTCCCGCGCGATCCCATCACGCACTCGCCGTAGTTCTCGAAGCTGTTCGTGCTCACCGACGAGTACGTCACCACGGTGACATCGTTGTGGACCGGGATGCCGTTGCGCACGTGCGGGGCCGACCGATCGTAGTCCTTGCCCGGGAACTCGAAGCTGCAGAAGACGTGGTCCTCCACCTCCCGATCGTCGGTATAGAAGTACTTCCCGCCGACGCCGGTGACGGCGAGCGGGTGCTTCTTGCCCAGGAAGATGCTGCAGGCGTCCAGCTGGTGGCTGCCCAACTCGGCCATCAGGCCGCCGCCGGTACGGTTGAACAGCCGCCAGCGCACCAGTTCCTCCATGCTCCGGTAGCCGTACCGGCGCAGCCGCTCGCGGTCGTTCAGGGCGCTGGCGTCCTCGGGCTTGATGTCCGGGCGCCAGCCGTCGCGGAGGATGACGTTGCCGTTGCGGTCCCGCCGCGGCTGGCCGCTGGCGTCGCGCTGCGGGAGGGAGTTGTTGCGGTGCCACAGGGCGCGGATGTGCTTGACGTCGCCGACCAGGCCGGCCTGCAGCAGCTCGTTCGCCTGGGCGTACAGCAGGCTATAGTGGCGCTGGTGGCCGATCGACAGCAGCCGGTCGGCCCGATCGGCCTCCCGGATCATGTCCTTGCACTGCCGGACGGTGCGGGCCATCAGCTTCTCGCACAGCACATGCTTGCCCGCCCGCAGGGCGTCGATGGTCGCCTGGGCGTGGAGGTGCAGCGGCAGCGCGATCACCACCATCTCGATGTCGGAGCGTTCGAGCAGATCCTGGTAGCGCTCGTAGACGGTGATCCGGCGAGCAGCGTTGGCCCCGTAGATGCGGTTGAACCCCTTGCGCCACAGCGTTGCCCCGGGTCGATGCGGTTCGCCCTCGAAGATGCGCTTCTGGTTCGACGGGCGGATGTCCGAGACGGCGACGATCTCGATAAACTCCGGGTTGTGTTCGCCGATCAGCACGCCGCCCTCGTCGCCGGCACCGATCAGGCCGGCGCGGACCGGGCGGCCGTCGTGCAGCCGGCTGTAACCGAAGTAGGCGGCGGCAGCCACCGGCAGCGCGGTGCCGGCCGCCATCAGGCCCTTCATGAAGCCGCGCCGGGTGGGGCCGCGGCTGGGGCCGCTGGCGGCCGGCGGCCCGGGATCCTGGGCCATTCCGCCGACGGCGCGGTGGAAGTTCGCCTTGCCGATTTCGCGCTGCTCGGGCGTCATGTCAAGGGCCATGAGGAGCCTCCTATCGGGGTCAGTGTTCGAGGGTCAGCGGGGTGGCTGGAATTCGACGTCAGCGATCCGGCCCGTCCTGGACCTTGACGCCGGATTCCCTTGGCGTGTCCGGGGGCGGTACGAGGGGCGTTTCGCGCACGACGACGGGCCGGCGATCGGCCGCGCTGCGACCTTCATTACTACCGCGGGGCGACTCGTCCCGCAACCGCCGCCACGGGTTGAGAGCGTGAATCAGGCCGTCGAAGCCGACCCAGCGGCCGGTGTACGTCGTCGCCAGGGTCAGCAGGGCGAGCGCCTCGATGATGTTCTTGTTGATGAAGAAGTAGTGCCCCTCCGCCCGCGGGTTCACCGGCAGCCAGGGAAGGGCGGGCATGGCGGCGTAGAACAACAGCAGGAACCCGGCCCCGACCACGCACGCGGTTCGCGTGAACAGCCCGAGGATCAGGCACACGCCGACAGCGGTGATGCCCCACATGGTAATGCCGTCGATGAGCGCCAGCCGGTTCGTCGGCTCCGGTTCGGGCAGCGCTCCCTTCGCCTGCTGGTCCTTCGTCAGGCGTTGCTTGTAAATGAAGTCGAGGGTATCAACCAGCGGGCGGTTCAGGTCGGCAAGCAACTCGGTGCGCCGTGCCGCCACGTCCTTCTTCAGGTCGGCCAGGTTCTTCTTCCAGACGTCCTTGCCGAAGACCTGCAGGCCGTACGCCTCGATCTCGCGCAGCTGCCGCAGCTTCTCGCGGTACTCTCGGATGCGGTCGGGCGTCTTCTCCTTGACCTTCCCGCTGATCTGGGAGAAGGCCCGCTCCGCCTCGCGCTCGCCCCCCTGCAGCCAGGCGAGCGTCTCATCCCTGGCGTGCGCAAAGTCAATCTGGGCCAGGAGCAGCTGCAGCTTGTCGGGCGCCTTCGTCAGATCGACGCGGGTGATCTCGGCCAGGCCGTGCCAGGGGATGTTGGCCGGGAAGCCGGCCAGCGGCGCGACCGCCTCGGCGCGCAGCACCTCCGGCTGGACCACCTTCGCGTCGCCGACGCCGTAGAACTTCACAAACCGAGCGAACGCTGCCTGCCACTCCTTCTCCAAAACCGGCGGCAGCTGCGGGCGCTCGCCGGCCTTGACCGGCGGCAGGGTGAGACGGTCCAGCGCGGCCCGGTCGGGGTCGTCCTCGACCTGGCCGCGGAAGAACGGGGCGAGCGGGCCGGTGGCCCCGCGCAGGTACGCCTCGCTCGTCCAGAGAGGATGCCCCTCGGCCGGACCGTTCAGGTGCGACTGGACCTTGTCAATTCCCTCGAAGAGGAAGTGCCAGCCGATCGCGAGGCGGAGCGCGACAAGAAAAATGCGGGTGCCGATATTCATGGTGCAGCTCAAGCAGGCCCGAAAGCCCACGGGTTGCGCCCCGTGGGGGCGTCCCCGGCACTTTGCCCACGGGGCGTAACCCGTGGGCTTTCGGGGCGGTCAGGCGATCAGGTCAATGTCTGCCGGGGCCAGACCCGCCACGACCGGACGGGCGCCGTCGCTCCCCGGTAGCAGGATGGCCCCGACGTCGGGCCGGCGGGCGCAGCAGGCGCACGCCCAGTCCATTCCCTGGATGTAGAAGGCGGTGGAGAGGGCGTCGGCCTCGGCCGCGGTCGGGGCAATGGCGGTGGCGCTGGCGAGTCCTTCCGCGGGCCAGCCCGTGCGCGGGTCGAGGATATGGCCCAATCTTCGCCCATTGTATTCCAGGTGCTGGAACGTGGCCGCGGAAGTCGCCAGCGCGCGGTCGCGCAGCCGTACGACCGCCAGCCGTCGCCCGGCTGCCCACGGATGTTTCACCCCGACCGCCCAGCCGCGCCGCCCAGCGTCGCCGTCCCCCAGCGCCACCACGCTGCTGTGGCCGCCATGCACCAGACCATTTCGCACGCCCCACTGATGCGACAGCCGGTGGGCCGCCCGGTCCAGGGCGTAACCTTTGCCGATGCTGCCAAGGTTGATCTCCAGTCCGCGCACGGCGTAGCGCACCGCTCGGCGCTCTGGATCGAGCAGAACATTCTTCATTCCGGTACGCGGCAGCACCTCCGCCCGTTCGTCGTCAGACGGGACGCGCCCGCGGCGCCGGTAGAAGCCCCACGCCTTGATCAGCGCGCCGACCGACACGTCGAAGGCTCCTTCCGTCTCCGCGGTCAGCCGCTGCGCCAGGGCGAGCAGGCCGAACAGTCCCGGTTCGACCTGCACCCAGTCGCCGGCCGCGCGGCGATTGAGCTGACTGACCGCGCTCGTGTCGCGGTAGACGGTGAGCTGATCTTCGAGCCGGTCGATCTCGTCCAGGGCGTCGCTGGCGACCGCGATGGCGTCGGGAACGCCGCAGGGCAGGATCACCTCGAACGTGGTCGCCATCGCCTGGCGCGTGAGGCGCACGAGGGCGACCTCTTCCTCCGGCGGCGGCGTTTCCAGGGAGGTAAGCTCGTCCAGCGCGCCGAGGAGATGGCTGGCGGTCTGGATCAGCTGTCGGGGCCGAAGGAAGTCGCGACGGTCCATGAACCCATTTAACCACAGCAACACAGAGGCACAGTGAAGAAAACGCCGGGAAAGGCAGAGCGGCCACAGATGAACGCGGATGAACGCGGATCAAATGCTGATCGGTGTTCATCCGCGTTCATCTGTGGCCGCTCTGCGGTTGGTCCGAATTACTCGTTGCCGTCGTGAATGACGGGTTCCAGGTGCTTGGTGTTGCGCTCGACGGCCAGGACGATGACGCGCTCCTCGACGCCGTCGGCCGAGGCGGCGGTGGCGGGGATAATCTGGCGGCTGTCGGGCAGGCTGAAGCGCATCGTGAAGGTGCCGTCCGGGCGGAGCTTGATCGGCTCGCCCTGGAGGGTGACGCGGGCGTTCGGTTCGGTGGCGCCGTAGACGATCAGCTCGGCGTCGAGCTGGAACCAGAACTTGCGCTGCCTGCCGGACAGGAACGCGCCCGATCCGAAGCTGCTCACCGCAGGCGAGCCGATCGGCCGGCGCAGGCGCTCCTCGAAGAGTTGCTTCAGCTCCAGGCTGCTCGCTGTCGGGTCGAACCCGCCGGACATGGCGTAGATGCGGTCCGCCTTCTTCGGGTCGATGTCGGACCAGTTCTCGTCAATGCTGTCGCTCAGGCCAGCGCGCGGGGTGGTCACGACGTTCGACCGGGCGAGGACGTAGAACTGACCGCTGCGGGCAAGATAGCCGATATCGATGCGGTATGAGCGCGGCGGGTTGGCGACATCGACGTACCAGTTATTGACGCCGCCGTGGATCTCGATATCGCGGACGACCGACTCGGCAGTGCTGGTCGTGTCGTGGCTGGAGACGTCGAGGAGACGGAGGATCGGTCTGGCGCCGTGCCAGTCCTGGCCGAGGGCGGCCTCGGCGCGCTGGATGGCGGACCGCGTCAGCTCCCAGTAAGCGTGGAGCCAGTACGGATCGCGGACCATGACGACCACGCGATCCTTGCCGTAGCCGGCCGGCAGGTCGCGCGGCACCTTGGCGGACAGGTCGCGTGTCGGGATACCGACGTCGAACTTGCTGCGTTCGACCAGTTCCTCGCCGCTCTGGGTGCTGGAGGTGTTGCGGGAGGCGGCGACCTGCGGACGGGGTCGAGCGGATCTGGCCGTCGGCTGCACCGGGACACGGGCAGTGGCGCGGGCGGGGGAGCGGGCAGCGGGGCGCGCCGTCCGGGCCTTGACCTTGGCCTTTTTCCGCGTCGAGGCCGGTGCAGCGGCGGCTGCAAGGGCGGCGACCAGTTCTTCCTTGCGCATCCCGTGCCAGCCGGCAATGCCCTTCTTCCTGGCCAGCTCCACCAGGGTGGTTTTGGCAAGCCCCTGCAGCTTATCTCTGGTCATACGGCACAACTCCGTCAGGCCTGCACGCCAAACAGGCGCCCAGTGTGGTTCAGGGGGGCACATCCCTGTGGTGCTTGCAGGCTCCCGGAGTTTCCGTTCCAGGAGGAGGGGACTTCAGGCGTTCCCGCGAACAGCCGTGCGCTGCCTGGGTGGGCTCGCCTGGGTGGAATTCGTTGTGCGGCTGGGTTGGTCGCCTTGCCCTGATCCTTCAAGGGGCAAGAAGGTAAAAAAAGGCATGCCTTCCTGGAGGAAGGATGCCTCTTCAGCTTTCGCGCGCAGGCCGACTCGGGGGTGAAGTCACGGTTACGTCTCGTGAGGCAGACGCCACGGTCGTCGAAGGATCGCCCCCGGCGAGGGCAGGTCTTTCTATTTCCTTCCTCCACCGGATGATACAGGGACGGATAAGTGTCTGTCAACTCAAAATTCGGTACCTTCACGTGGTGTTTCCGGCCGCGAACGCCTCCCGGGCGCGGCCGGCAAACGCCTGGTGGCGAAGTTATGAGAAATAAGTAATTGTCCTGACAGGGTATGCGGAACTGCGCCCGACTTCGTGAATTTTCCCACGAATTGATTTGACTTTTTGAAGTTGGTCCTGACAATACCTCCGCACGACCAGACCGAGCAGCAGGGTTTCCCTGAATCCTCGAAAGAGAGTGAGGGGCGATGACGGAGCGCATGCCCGACCCCCGGGAGGTCGGCCGCTATTTCGCCCTCGCGATGGTCGGTCTGGAGATGGTCGTTCCCATCGGAGTCGGTTACTGGCTCGACAACTCCTTTGGGTGGTCCCCCTGGGGGGTGACGGTCGGTGCCATCCTGGGGTTGGTGCTCGGCCTGTATCATCTGGTGAAACTATCGAAGCAATTCGACAAAACCGACCCGCACAACCCACCCAGGGACCGGCTGTGAGTCAACGGACCGCCTGGCTGCTGGGCGCGTCGCTGCTGGCGTGGGGTCTGACGGCCTACCCGGCCTACGCCCTGGGCGGGGAGCATCAACTCGCCCTCAGCGCGGTCGCCCTGGCGGTCTGCCTGGTTCCGGCGCTGGTGACGATGCTGTGGGCCGAGTGGACGTTCCGGCGGGCGCCCGAGCAGTACCTGCTGATGGTGCTGGGGGGGACCGGACTGCGGATGTTTGTCGTCCTCGGCGCGGCGATCGTCCTGCTGAGCGCGGTGGAGTATCTTCGCGGCGGGGGCTTGCTGATCTGGATATTGGCTTTTTACCTTATCACCCTGACTTTTGAGATGGTCTTCCTGCTGGCCGGCCGGGCCTCGCCGGCCGCCCCGGACCGCTCGGACCAGGATTAACGCCGGGCATGACCGCCCGGAAACCAACAACATGGCTTGGCGAACCCCCTTGCGGGCGGCCGCGCTGTTGACGCTGGCCAGCCTGCTCCTCTCCGCGGTGGTGCTGCCCGCCGCGGCGCAGCACAAGACGGACCAGGTCGTGCCCGTCGGCTCGAAGCACGACGCCAAAGCGGACGACGCGAAGAAGCATAACGACAAGCACCAGATAACCGCCGCCGAGGAGGTCGGCGATCGGCGCGGCAGGGACAAGGCCGGCAACCCGGAACCGTGGTACATCTTTCACGAACTGCACATCTCCCTGCCCCTCGTCGGCTGGTTCGAGATCGCCGGGCATCCGGTCCCCTCGAAGTACATGTGGCTGATGCTGATCGCCGCCGTACTGACCTTCGTCATCTACCGGGGCCTGGCCAGGCGGGTGGCACACGGCGAGGTGCCGCAGGGTCCGTTCTGGAACTTCTTCGAGACCCTGCTCACCTTCATCCGCGAGCAGGTCGCCAAGCCCAACTTCCCCGAGCATCACGACCACGGGCACGGCCACGGCGAGGGCCACGGCCACACCCCCGAGCAGCAGATACCGGCGGCCCACGGCGGGCAGTCCCTCGCGGCCGGGCACGGCACGGCGGCGGTGGCGCACGCCCCACCCCACGCCCACCCGGCGGATGCGTTCGTCCCGCTGCTGTGGACGCTGTTCGTCTACATCCTCTTCTGCAACCTGCTGGGGCTGTTCCCGTTCATGGGCTCGCCGACCGCCAACATCTTCATGACGGGCGGCCTGGCGCTGTGCGTGTTCATCGTGCTGCACGGGGCGGCGCTGGTCAAGCACGGCCCAATCGGGTACGTCAAGGTTCTGTGGCCGAAGATCGATCTGCCGGCCTTTTACGGGCTCGGATGGCTGTTCGCGTTCGTGATCAAGCTGATGATCTTCGTCATCGAACTGTTTGGGACGATCATCAAGAGCGGCGTGCTGGCCATTCGTCTTTTCGCCAACATGTTCGCCGGGCACATGGTGCTGGCCAGCATTCTGCTGTTCATCGTGGCGGCCGGCAATTCCCCCCTGTGGCCGGTGGTGACGGTGGCGAGCGTCCTGGGCGTGATCGCCCTGAGCCTGCTGGAACTGTTCGTGGCGTTTCTGCAGGCGTACATCTTCACCTTCCTGACGGCCCTGTTCATCGGCATGGCGGTCAATCCCGAGCATTAACGGGTTGAGCATACGGTAATCAGAACGGCAGCGGGTTCGCCCGCGCGGGAGTTGCGTTACAGACAGGAGCGAAGATTGACATGAAAGCGATCAAGCAGGCCCTGGTGGCGGTGGCGGTGTTGCTGGTGATGGCGGCCCCGGCGCTGGCCCAGGAGAAGACCGGCCCCGTCCCGACGACCGAGTTGTTCTCGGGGGCCGGCCTCGGAGCGGGTCTGGGGGCGGCGCTGGTGATCATCGGCGCGGGCATCGGGTTCGGGAAGATCGGCGCCTCTGCGCTGGAGAGCATGGCGCGGCAGCCCGAGGTGGCCGGCCGCATTCAGGTGGCCATGATCATCATCGCCGCCCTTCTGGAAGGTGCGACGTTCTTCGCCCTGCTCATCTGCCTCAACCTGGTCGGCGTGGCAAGGTGGTAACGCGGCGCACGGGTAAGAACTCGTGGGGCAGACCTGCCTGCCTGCCAGGCAGGTCTGCCCCACGGCGAAGGGAGCGAGGTGGTCATGCGTAACGGCTGGTACTGGAAAATGACCGCCGCGGCCCTGGTCCTGGCCGATCTGGGCGCCGGCGCCGTGCATGCGGCGGGTGAGAAGGCGGGCGACCCGTTCGACCTGCGCCTCGACCTGGGGCTGTGGTCGATCGTTGTCTTCCTCGGGCTGTTCTTCCTGCTGAAGAGGTTCGCCTGGGGGCCGATCCTCCAGGGACTGCAGCAACGTGAGGCAACGATCCGCGATGCGGTCGAGGAGGCGAAGACGGCCCGCGCCGAGACGGAGCGGGCGCGCGCCGACTTCGAGCGCAAGCTGGCCGAGGCCCACGCCGAGATCCCGAAACTGCTGGAGGAAGCGCGGCGCGACGCCCAGCGGCTGTCGGACGAGATGCGCGCCCGCGCCCAGGCCGACATCCAGACAGAGCGCCAGCGGCTGCGCCGCGAGATCGACCTGGCCCGCGACCAGGCACTGCAGGAGATCTGGGGCCAGTCGGCCCAGCTGGCAACGCTGATTTCCGCCAAGGCGATTCGCCGCGAGGTGTCGCCGGACGATCACCGGCGGCTGGTGGACGAGGCTCTCGTGGAGCTGCGCCAGGCGGCGGAGCATCGGGCCTGACGGAGCCTTGCGCTCGCATCAGCCCGGCGCTGGCGCTCCGGGCTGGTCGGCTGAGCGAATGTGTGTGTGACAGGGGCGAGCATGAATCATCGCGAAGAGCAGCAGGACCAGAAGATCGCCGATGTCGGCGCCCAGCGCGTCGCCCGGGTCTATGCCGAGGCTCTGCTCCGGGCCGCCGACAAGCGCGGCGAGGTTGAGATCACCCTGGAGCAGCTCGACTCGCTCGTCCGCGACGTCTTTCAGGCGAACTCCCTCGTCGAACGCTTCCTGGCCAGCCCGGCCGTCCCCGCCCGCGTCAAGGAGGCGGAGATCCAGAAACTGTTCGCCGGGCGCGGCACCGATCTGTTCACCAACTTCCTGCTCATCCTCAACGAACACGGCCGCCTCGAGCTGCTCCGCTCCGTCCTGGCCGCTTACCGCGACCTGTACGACCAGCGCGCTCGCCGCGTCCGCGTCCTGGTGCGCAGTGCCGCCCCTCTGCCCGACGACCAGCAGGAGCGGCTCCGCCACAACCTCCGGGAAACGTTGCACCTCGAACCGATCCTTGAAACCCGTATCGACCCCGACCTGCTCGGCGGGCTGGTCGTCAAGGTCGGCGACTGGCAGTATGACGGCTCGGTCCGTACCCGCCTGCAGACCATCCGGAACCACCTGATCGAGAGAAGCAGTCATGAGATTCAAAGCGGACGAGATCGTTTCAGTTCTGATACCTGAGATCGAGAACTACCGCTCGCGCATCGACTCGCGTGAGACCGGCCAGGTGCTCGAGGTCGGCGACGGCATCGCGCGCGTCTACGGCCTGTCCGGCGTCATGGCCGGCGAGATGGTCGAGTTCACCCGGACCGGCGTCTTCGGCCTGGCGTTCAACCTGGAAGAGAACTCGGTCGGCATCATCATCCTCGGCGACTACCTGGAGATCACCGAGGGGGACGAGGTGCGCAGCACCGGCCAGCTCCTGCAGGTGCCGGTCGGCGACGCGCTGATCGGCCGCGTGGTGGACCCGCTCGGCCGGCCGCTCGACGGCCGCGGCGAGATCGTCACCGCCACGCGCCGCCCGGTCGAGTCGATCGCCCCCGGCGTCGCCGGCCGCCAGCCGGTGAACCAGCCGCTGCAAACCGGCGTCAAGGCCATTGACTCCATGACGCCGGTCGGCCGCGGGCAGCGCGAGCTAATCATCGGCGACCGCAAGACCGGCAAGACGGCCATCGCCATCGACGCGATCATCAACCAGCGCGAAGAGAACGTCATCTGCGTCTACGTCGCGATCGGACAGAAGGAGTCCACGGTCGCGAGCATCGTCGAGGCGCTGCGGGCCAACGGAGCGATGGACTACACCATCGTCGTGGTCGCGTCGGCGGCGGACCCGGCCCCGCTGCAGTACATCGCCCCTTACGCCGGCTGCGCGATGGCCGAGTACTACATGTACGAGCAGGGCCGCGATACCCTGTGCGTGTACGACGACCTGTCCAAGCAGGCGGCCGCGTACCGTCAGCTGTCGCTGCTGCTCCGCCGCCCGCCCGGCCGCGAGGCGTACCCCGGCGACATCTTCTACTGCCACTCGCGCCTGCTGGAGCGGTCGGCCAAGCTCGCCGAGCGCTGGGTCATCGTCCCGAAGGACACAGACGCCGCGAAGGTTGCTGACGACTGGGGCATTAACAGCGCCGCCAATCCGACCGAGCAGCGTGCGGCGGGCGAGCCGGGCAAGGTCTATGTCGGCCCGCTGGATCTGGAACACGCCGAGAAGCATGACCTGAAGCACTTCCCGAACGCCAGGGTCGCCAAGGTCGCGAACACCGGCGGGTCGCTGACTGCTCTGCCGATTATCGAGACGCTGGAAGGGGAGGTGTCAGCGTACATCCCGACGAACGTGATCTCCATCACCGACGGGCAGATTTACCTCCAGCCGGATCTGTTCTTCGCCGGCGTCCGGCCGGCCATCGACGTCGGCATCAGCGTGTCGCGCGTCGGCGGCAAGGCCCAGATCCCGGCGATGAAGCAGATTGCCGGCAGCCTGCGGCTGGACCTGGCAGCGTTCCGCGAACTGGAGGCGTTCGCCCAGCTCGGGACCGAGCTGGACAAGGCGACGCAGGCCCAGCTGGACCGCGGTTACCGCATGGTCGAGGTGCTGAAGCAGCCGCAGTTCAAGCCGATGCATGTGGCTGACCAGGTCATGATCCTCTACGCCGGGACGCGCGGCTTCCTCGACAAGGTGCCGGTGCGGCAAGTGGCGGCGTGGGAGGAGCAGTTCCTGCGCTTCATGCGCGAGCAGCGGTCCAACGTCCGCAACCAGCTGGTCCAGCAGAGGAGCCTGAAGACGCGCGAGGAGGACAAGGCCAAGGTCAAGAAGGGTAAGCTGGAGGAGGATCTCGACCGCGCGATCGAGGCGTTCCAGCCGCAGTTCAAGGCGCCGACCAACGGTAAAGCCTAGTGGTCCGTTGCGGCTGGTAAACAAAGCGAGAACAGCAAGGCAGCCATCAAGGTGACCGTCGGCGCCGACGAGCCGCGCCGCCTGGCGAAGGGCAAAACGGTCAGCCTTCGCAGCGAACCGGGCTTCGATCTCTTCGAGAACAACGAGGTGATCCTCCAGGCTGGGACCGTCGTGGGGATCAAGTAACATGGCCAAGACACGAGCAATCGTCAAGCGGCGTAAAGCGATCCGCAATATCCGCAAGATCACGCGGACGATGGAGCTGATCGCCACGTCGCGCTTCCAGCGGGCGCTGAAACGCGCCGTCGAGGCGGAGGCGTACACGCGCAAGATCGCGGAGTTGGCCGGCGACCTCAGCGCCAGCGCCGCGAACATCCAACACCCGCTGCTGGAAAAGCGCGAGCAGGTCAAGGACAGCGTCCTGCTGGTGCTGTGCTCCAACCGCGGGCTGTGCGGCGGGTATAACGCCTCGATCCTGCGGGCCGCTCAGGCGCGCGTGCGCGAGTACCGGGCCGACGGCGTGAACCTGCACCTGGATCTGTCCGGCCGGCGCGCGATCGCCTACTTCCGGTATCAGGGGTTCCAGGCCGAGCACACCTACACCTATTTCGAGGATCGGCCGCGCTACGACCAGGTGGAGGAACTGGCAGACCGCTACATCAACGGCTACATCCAGCACCGCATCGACCGGGTGGACGTGGCGTACATGAAGTTCCTCAGCGCCGCCCGCCAGATGCCGGTGGTCGAGACGCTGCTGCCGCTGTCGTCGGTTCCCACGACCGACGCCCGGGCGCAGGGGTCGGCGGTGGTTCGGCCGGTCGAGTACGAGTTCCTGCCGGACGCGGCCGGCATCCTCGAAGAGATCTTGCCGGTGTCGTTCCGGGTGCGGCTGTTCAAGTGCTTTCTCGACGCGGCCGTCAGCGAGCAGATCGCCCGGCGCGTCGCGATGAAGGCCGCCACCGAGAGCGCCGGCGACATGATCAAGAGCTTGACGCGGCAGTACAACCGCGCCCGCCAGGCGCAGATCACGAAGGAACTCGCCGAGATCATCGGCGGGGCCGCGGCGCTGCAGTAGGCAAGGCAAGACGCCGGCGCTGTGGAGAGGCAGATTTCAAAGAGGGGCACCTGCCCGAAATCTAACTTCCTTCAATGGGGCCACAGGCCGGCGTCAGAACGCCCCGCTTCCAACAATAGAGAAAGGTTGAGGTTATGGCTACGGCGACCCGCGTCGGGCGCATCGTTCAGGTGATCGGATCGACTTTTGATGCCGAGTTTGAAGAATCGCATTTGCCCGAAATATACAACGCCATCAAGGTCGAGGCCGACCAGCGCGGGGCAACGATCCGCCTGACCGGCGAGGTGCAGCAGCACCTCGGCGGCAACCGGGTGCGCTGCGTCGCCCTCGGTTCGACGGACGGCCTGGTGCGCGGCACGCGGGTGCTCGACACCGGCAAGCCGGTCCAGGTGCCGGTCGGGCCGGAGACGCTCGGCCGCGTCTTCAACCTGCTCGGCGAGCCGATCGACGGTCGCGGGCCGGTCAACGCCAAGGAGCACCGGCCGATCCACGCCCCCCCGCCGCCGTTCAGCGACCTGTCCCCGAAGACGGAGGTGTTCGAGACCGGCATCAAGGTCGTGGACCTGCTGACTCCGCTGGTCCGCGGTGGCAAGGCCGGGCTGTTCGGCGGGGCCGGCCTCGGCAAGACCGTCATCCTGCAGGAGCTGATCGCCCGCATCGCCAGCTCGCACGGCGGCTACTCGGTCTTCGCGGGCGTCGGCGAGCGGACTCGCGAGGGGAACGATTTGTGGCTGGAAATGCAGGAGACGAAGATCGGCAAGACCGACCGGGCCGTCCTCACCCAGACAGCGATGGTGTTCGGCCAGATGAACGAGCCGCCCGGAGCCCGGCTGCGCGTCGCCCTGTCGGCGCTGACGATGTGCGAGTGGTTCCGCGACTCGACCGGGGCCGACACGCTGCTGTTCGTCGATAACATCTTCCGGTTCTCGCAGGCCGGGTCGGAGGTGTCCGCTCTCCTCGGCCGCATGCCCAGCGCGGTCGGGTATCAACCGACGTTGGCGACCGAGATGGGCGAGCTGCAGGAGCGGATCACCAGCACGTCGCGCGGCGCCATCACCAGCGTCCAGGCGGTGTACGTCCCGGCCGACGACCCGACCGACCCGGCCCCGGCCAACGCCTTCCAGCACCTGGACGCCTTCATCTACCTGGAGCGGAGTATCTCCGAGAAGGGCATCTACCCGGCCATCGACCCGCTGGCGTCGAACTCGCGTATCCTCGACCCGCAGTACGTCGGCGACCGCCACTACCGGGCGGCCCGCCGCGTGCAGCAGACGCTGCAGCGTTACCGTGAGCTGCAGGACATCATCGCCATCCTCGGCGTCGAGGAATTGAGCGAGGAAGACAAGCAGGTCGTCCACCGGGCCCGCCGCATCGAGAAGTTCCTGTCGCAGCCGTTCATCGTCGCCGAGGCGTTCACCAACAAGCCCGGAAAGGTGACGCCGCTGGCCGACACGATCCGCAGCTTCGAGGAGATCTGCGACGGCAAGTGGGACCACCTGCCCGAGAACGCCTTCATGTATGTTGGCGCGATCGAGGAGGCGGCCGAGCAGGCCCGGCGCCTGGCCGGGGAAGGGAAGTGACCATGCCGGATGGCTGGATCCTGCAGTGCGTTGTTGTCACCCCGGAGCGGGCGGTCCTCGACGAGGCCGTCGAGTTCGTCGCCCTGCCGATGTACGACGGCGAGGTCGGCGTACTGCCGGGCCGGGCGCCGCTGATCGGCCGACTCGGGTACGGCGAGCTGCGCACGAAGCGCGGCAACGACGTGAAGCGCTTCTACATCGACGGCGGGTTCGCCCAGGTGCGCGGCAACGTGGTGACGGTGCTGACGCCGCGGGCGCTGCCGGCCGAGGAGATCGCGCCGGACGCGGCCAGCCGAGCCCTCCAGGAGGCGATGATCCCGGGCAAGACGCCCGCGGAGCAGGACGCTCAGCTCCGGACCCAGGAACGCGCCCGCGCCCAGCTGCGTGTCCTGCGTCACCGCGAGGAGGAGACAACGGTTTAAGGACTACCGGACCAAACGCCGCCGGAGCCGGCTCTGCCCGGCGCTCTCATTCCCATCAGAGGCCGGAGCCCCCTCCTACGGCGCCGCACCCCCGACCCGTGCCCCGGCCACCCGCCAGCCGGGCGGCAGCGGCGGGCGCACCAGCAGCCGCCGGGGCGGCCGCGGCGGGGACTCGACCGTCACCACCACCTCGCCCTGGCCCAGCCGCGACTCCACCCGGAAGGACACTTCCCCGAACGTCGTTGGCGCCCGCTCCACAATGAGCGCGTGGTTGAGTTCCTCCGCCGCGTGCTTCTCCAACTCCTTCGCAATGTTCATGTACTGCGGTCCCTTGAGGACCTGCGAGTAAACGACGTAGGCGATGATCGACTGGTACTCGCGGGCCAGATCCTCGTTGAGCAACTCGATCAGTTGTTCGCGCGTCACCTTCGTGGCACCGTTCGTGTCAGCGCCCGGGTCAGCGACGGCGGTTTGCGAAGTTTGTCTGTCAGCCATCTTTCCCTCCAGACGTAAAGCCATCGGAACCCCCTCTCTTACGAGATGCAAAAAAAAAGTGCCAGCAGCGTGCGGCACTGCTGGCGGGCGACGTCCGACGTGCGCACGCCGGACGAGCGAGCGCGCCAGGGGAGCGCCACAACGACGCGCTGCGGCATGAGGAGGATGCGATCCTCCCGGACGGCAGGGTCGCCGCTATGCTGGGGTAGGGAGAGACGTGAGGCGAAGCCACCACCGCCCGAAGCAAAGGAGCAACCGATGAGCGTCGAGCAGGCGATCCAACGTGAGTCCCCGCCAGCGGCCGGGGTAAGCCCCTGGACCTGCGCGGCGTGCGTCGTTGCGCTCGTGGCCGGTGCTGGCACGCTGTACCTGAGCATGGGGATGGGGCTCAAGGCGTGTCCATTCTGCCTCTACCAGCGTGCGTTCCTTTTCGGCGCCCTGGGCGTGCTGGTGGTGGGGCTCCTGACAGGCGGCGGGCGGCCGGGGTTCGTCAGCCTCCTCGCGATCCCGGCGGCGGCCGGCGGGCTCACCGTGGCAGGGTTCCACGTCTACCTGGAGGCCAACGGCGCCCTCGAATGTCCCCTGGGCGTGGCTGGCCTCGGTTCGGCTCCGCAGCAGTCGCTGGCGGCCTTCGCGCTTCTGTTCGCGCTCCTCCTGCTGGACGTGGTCTGCGGTGGGTCAGTCGGCGGGTTCGCGCTGCCGGCTCCGCTGGGGGCGGCCCTGCTCGGCGTGCTGTTCGGCGTTGGCTGCATCTTCTCGGCGCCACCGCCACCGCCGGTGCCCCCGAACGGCTACCCGCCGGGGCCGCCCGACGGGTGCCGGCCCGCGTCTCCGCGGCGTTGAGCGTCGCCAGGAGGGGGCCGTTGCGGTTGACGTGTGTATCAGCCGCGCGCTGGCGCTCGCGGCTGGTACACGAATCGGCGGCGGCAGGCGAAACGGAAACAGGCCCGCCGTCCCGGGGACGGCGAGCCTGCAGAGGTGTCCTGCCAGACGTGCTGGGTCGCGACGGGAGGTTCAGTTGGCTTTCTTGCGCGGCGGCGGGTCGGTGCCGTAGTAGCGCTCGATATAGACGCCCTGGGTACTCGTGGGTGGGGTTGCCGGCGCGCCCGGAGAGGCGGCTGCCGGGCCGGTTGGCGCGTTGCCCTGCTTGCCGCGGCTGATCCAGTCCGCCGGCACGTTCGTCGTACTCCGGGCGCCGCGCACCGGGCCGACCCGGTTCGGTTCCTCGGCGCTACCCCGCATGGTCAGACGCAGGCTTAGCTTGGCGCCCTTCAGATCGACCTCCTGCCCCTCGCGGCGGCACTTCAACTCGGCCTTGCCTTCGAGGATCACCTGATCGACCTGCCAGCTGATGGTCAGCTGATCGCACGACCCGTCCAGCCCGTCGCTGGACACGGTCACGTTGCCGGTCGCCAGGATGCTGCCTCGCGGGGCCGCGAGTTCGAGCTTGTCGCAGCTGACGCGGAACTGCACTTCCTTGCCGGTCTGTGCCGTCATCAGGGTACGGCCCTTGACGATCTCGACGCGGAGCACCCACGGGCACGGCGCATCGGGGGCCGGCGGCTCATTCGTCTGGGTTGGGGCCGCGGGCTGGACCAGCGGGTCGGGACCAGGTCTGGCGGCACTGCTGCCGCCCTGGCCCATCGGTTGCGGTTTGAGGACGTCCGGCGAACTCGGCATCGGCGTCACCGGCGCGGGCGGGCGCTCGGCGGCGGCAGGCACGGGCGGTTTTGGTGCGGGCGGTTGCGGGGCTGGTGGAGTCGGCGTCCTGGCCTTCTCACCCTCGGGCGGGGTGACGCCGCCTACTGGCTTGATGTCTGGGACCGGGGGCAAGCCGACGTCCGACGGCAGCGATCGCGGCTTCGGGGTCGGGGCACTCGAACCCGGGAGCGGGTGCGGCGCCGGAGGGAGCGGCGCCTCCGGCAACTTCTTCTCCACTTTCTTCTCGGGTTCGGTCTTCGGCAGCGGACCCGGCAGCACGTCCGGCGGCCCCTGAGCGGCGACCGGCATGAGCCGGTCTTCCTTCTTCGGTGGGGGCGGCGGCGCCGTCGGCACCGGAGTGATGGCGTCGGCCGGCAGATCCTTCGGCAGCGGCGCCGGCGCAGCGCCCGCCGGCAGGTCGGGGCTGCCGTTGATCAGTGGCAGCGGGACCGCCACGGCCGGGACTGGATCCACGGCATCGCGCTTCTCCGGCCCCTGGTGGTCTACCTTCTTTACCTCGCTTACCTCTTTCTCGCCCGGCCTGGTGGGCTCGAGGGCTACCGGCGGTTCCTGCGCCGCGACGGGGGCAGCGTTACCCGTCAGAACGCCCTGGTAGCAGACGACAATGGCCGCCTGCACCAGGATCAAGAGGGTGACAACACCCCAACGACGTCTCCAGGACATGGGTTATTCCTCCGTCAGTTCCGGATGCGGTTCCGGTCCGGGGGGGAAGATTAGCACAGACCGCCGAGCCCTGTCTGCGCCGACTCGCCCGCTCCGGCTGACGTGGGAAGGCCGCTCCCTCGCCGGGGAGGGATGGTGTGTAACGGGGTTCCTGGCAAGCCCACGGGATGCCACTCGTGGGCTTGACAAAACCCCTTCTGCAGACCCGAGCACGAGGGCTCAGCGCTCGTCGGCGAGGCACCTGACCGGGATGACGAGCGTCTCGCGCACCGGCGCGCTCACGCGCACCCGCACGGCGCTGTCCCGATTGCCGCCGGGCAGTCGGGCGCCGTCGAGCTGCACCTTCACCGTCGCGCAGTTCTCCGGACCGGACGCCCACCGACATTGCAGGTCCGGATTATCTGCGGTCACGTCCTCGATGACGACCTTCTGACCGTCCCGGTCCGTCAGGCGGACGAACCGGGCGCCGGCGGGCCGCAGTTCGACGGCGCCGGGTACGGCGGTCAGCCGCGGCCGCGGGCGCTTGACGACGGTGAGCGGAACCTGCAGTTCCCGGTAGTCCGGGTCGCTGGTGTGGACGACCAGCACCTCGGTGTGTCGGCCCTCGGGGTACTCCGCCCCGAGGTCGAGGCGAAGTTTGAACGCCCAGTGTCCGAGCACATTGCGACCCTGGTCGGTCAGGCGGACCGTCAGGTGGGGCGAGCTGACAGCGAGGTGTGTAATCGCCAGCGGCGTTGGGCGCAGGTCGGTCAATACGATTTCCTGGCTGACGGGCCGCTCGGCGACGAGCGTCAGGGCCGCCGGCTGGAGGGTCACCTCGGTGACGACTCGGGCCGCCACCTCCAGGTTCACCTCACGCTCGGCCGCCCCGGCCCGATAGCGGAGCAGCAACCGCCACGTGTGCGGCCCGGCAGACTGCCCCAGGGCGTTCACCTCCAGCGGGATCGTGCCTTCCTCGCCCGGCCTGAAGACCAGCCGTTCCAGCCTCGGGCGCAGACAACCGCAGCCCGGCCGCGCCTCGACAATTTCGACCGGCTCCGTCCCTCGGTTGACGAAGGAGAACGAATAGCCCAGCCTCGCCCCGCTGCGGATCTCGCCGAGTTCGGCGCGCAGGGTAGAGAACACCAGGTCGGCCCGCCCCTTCCCGACCGCGCCCAGGAGCAGGGCAAGGGCGGCAAGCAGGGCGGCCGGTGTACGCGGCGCGCGGTGCCATCGGCGCATGACGGACCCTCCCGGTTCGATGAGGCGCGGACTGTAGCGACGCCGCGTCGGGGCGCCAAGACGGGATTGGTCGTAACGGCTCGCTTTACCAACCGCGAGCGCCAGTGAACGAAGCAGCCGCATGGTTACTGCAGTCCGCGGATCACCCGGCATGGATTCCCGGCCGCCAGCACCCCCGGCGGGACGGAGCGTCGCACCACGCTGCCGGCCCCGATGGTCGTGTCGTCGCCGATCGTCACCCCCGGAAGAACGATCGCCCCGCCGCCAATCCAGACGTTCGCTCCGATGCGCACCGGTGCCGCCATTTCCAGCCCGCTGCCCCGCAGCGTCGGGTCCACCGGGTAGTAGGCGGTGTAGATCTGGACCGCCGGACCGATCCGCGTCCCGACCCCGATGTGGACCGTGTTGCAGTCCAGAACAACGCAGTTGAAGTTGAGGGAAGCTCCCTCACCGAGGAAGATGTACGCCCCGTAGGAGCAGTAAAACGGCGGTTCGATCCACGCGCCAGGCGCCACGTGCCCGAAGAGTTCGCCCAGGATGGTGGCCCGACCGGCGGCGTCGGCCGGCGCGGCGGCGTTCAGTCGGGCGCACAGTTCCCGAGCCCTTGCCCGCGCCCGAGCCAGTTCGGGATCGGCGGCCCGGTACGGTTCGTTCGCCAGCATCTTCTCGCGCTCGGATCGGTTCACCGCTCGGCCCTCTCACCGCGCCGCCAGGAACCGGAGGCAGACGGGCGTCGGGACTTCCGCCCGGCCGCCGGTCGGCGTCAGCGCCCCGGTCATCGGATCAACCCGAAAGACAATCACGCTATCGCCGTCCTGGTTGGCGACGAGGAGGTACGCGCCGGTCGGGTCGATGACGAAGTTGCGCGGAGTGCGGATGCCCTGGCCCTGGTGCCCGGCCGACGTCAGCGCGCCCGTCTGCTCGTTGACGGTGAAGATCGCGATGCTGTCGTGCCCGCGGTTCGAGCCGTAGACGAACTTCCCCGACGGATGAACCACCACCTCGGCGGTACTCGTGTTCCCCTTGAAGCCCCTGGGCAAGGTCGAAACGCTCTGCCCCGGCGTGAGCACGCCGCGCTGGGCATCGTATCGGAACGGCGTCACGGTCGAGTCCAGCTCGTTGATGACGTAGGCGAACTTCCCGGTCGGATGGAAGGCAAAGTGGCGCGGGCCGGCGCCGGCCTTGACGTCAGCGGCCGGCGGGTCGTTGGGGGTCAGCGTGCCCTTCGCCGCGTCGTAGCGGTAGACGAGCACCTTGTCGAGGCCCAGGTCGGCGACGAAGGCGAAGCGGTTCGCGGCGTCGAGGTTGATCGAGTGGGCGTGCGGCGCCTCCTGGCGCCGCGGGTTGATGCCCTTGCCCCTGTGCTGCACGAACGCGGTCGCCGGGCCGAGCTTACCGTCCGCCCCAATCGGCAGGATGCAGACGCTGCCGCCGGTGTAGTTGGCGACGAGCGCATGCTTGCCCTGCTTATCCAGGATGATGTGACAGGGGGCGGCGCCGCCGGAGGACTCCTGGTTGAGGAGCGTCAGACTGCCGGTCTTCGGGTCGATGACAAACGCGCTGACGGAGCCCACCTTCTTGCCGCCGAAGTTGCCGACCTCATTGGCCGCATAGAGGTGTCGGCCGTCCGGGTGGATGGCGAGGAAGGAAGGGCTGAGGGTCTGTCCGGCCAGTTCGACCTTGCCCGTCTTGCCGGTGGCGAGGTCGAGGTCGAAGCGGTAGATGCCCTTGCTCTTCTTGCCGGTATAGGTGCCGACATAGACGCGGACCGTCTTGTCCGCCTGCCTGTCCTGGGCGCCGAGGCGAGCGTCGCGCCGCGCTGCCGGAGCCAGGGCGACGAACACGGCGAGGGAGGCGAGCAGAACGGTCGAGCGCAAGGATCGCATCGGGATCTCCGCGGAGAGGTAAGGGGGCGAAACGGACACGGCACGGGCCATCTCTGGTTTGATATGACCCGCCGGGAGCACCAGGAAGGGTCTGCCCGGCGACGGAAACTTCCCGGTCCGAGTTTGCTGTCCCCCGCGGCGCGACGGCCTACACTATCGGGCATGTCAGATGGTCCCTGTCGTCACCCGTCCGAGGCCGACGCCATGACGCTCCTCTATCGCGACCCCCTCTTTTTGCAGCACGAAACCGGCCGCCACCCCGAGAACCCGAACCGGCTTCGCGCCATCACCGCCCGCCTGGAGGGGGCTGGCCTCGTCGCCCGCTGCACGCCCGGCAGCTACGAACCGCTCGCCCCGGAGGTGGTGCTGCACCTCCACAGCCCGGAGCAGGTCGAGCAGGTCCGCGCGATCGCCCGGCACGGCGGCGGTTGCATCGACGCCGACACCGTCGTCTCTCCCGAGTCGTATCGCGTCGCCCTGGCGGCGGCCGGCGCGTGCGTGGCGGCGACGGACGCGGTGCTGCGCGGGGTCGAGCGCACGGCACTATGCCTGGTGCGCCCGCCAGGGCACCACGCCACGCCGGACCGCTGCATGGGCTTCTGCCTGTTCAACAACGTCGCCCTGGCCGCCGACCACGCCCGGCGCGCCCACGGCCTGACGCGCATTCTGATCGTGGACTGGGACGTTCACCACGGCAACGGGACACAGGACATCTTCTACGAGGATCCCGAGGTGTTCTTTCTCAGCATCCACCGTTACGGGCACGGTTTCTATCCCGGCACCGGCGCCAGAGACGAGACGGGTCAGGGCCGGGGACTCGGCTGCACCTTCAACGAGCCGGTTCGCCATGGCACGTCGCGCGAAGAGTACAGCGGCCGGTTCAGGCGTGCCCTCGAACGCGCCGCGGACAGGATCCGGCCGGAACTGGTGCTGCTCAGCGCCGGCTTCGATGCCCACATGGCGGACCCGATCGGCTCGCTTGACCTGGAGACGGATGATTTCGCCGCGATGACGCGCGACGTGCTGGACGTGGCCAGGACGCACGCGGGGGGCCGGCTGGTCAGCTGCCTGGAGGGCGGTTACGACCTCGACGCGCTGGCCGAGTCGGTACAGGCCCACCTGGAGCAACTCCTGGGGGCATGAAAACCGTTGCGCGCCAAGACGCCAGGAGCGCAAAGGGGGTCTGCCTTTGCGCTCCTGGCGTCTTGGCCGCACAGGACGGCGGAGCGCGGCGGGAGCAGGCGCGTGGTGGTGACGGCAAGTTGCTCGCGCAGGTCGGCGGACGCGCGGAAGACGGCGCGCTCGATGTCGCGCAGCGCCATCGATTCAGGCGAGGGCTCTCCCCCTCGCCGGGCACTCCTCGCGACTGCGACGGCAGTTCTTCGCGGCAACCAGCAGGACGTTTTCATACAACCAGCAACGATGGGCGACCCCGCGGACGCGGCTCGCCCGACGGCTGCTTTTTCCAATCACGGAAGGGCGGAAAGAGAGGTGTCCGATGACTCTCGGGTCGGTGATTCGCGAGGCGCGGGAGCGGCTGGGCTGGACGCAGAGCGAGCTGGCGGACCAGGTCGGCGTGGACCCCAGCTCCATCGCCAAGTTGGAGAAGGACGTCCTGCTCCCCAGGCAGGATCTGACCAGGGCCATCGCCAGGCTCCTCGTACTCGATGGCGATCGGTTGGACGCGATGGCAAACAGCGCCCGCAAGCAGCGCGTCCGCACCCGCGGGCGCCCGGCCGCGGTGGTCACCCGCGGCGCCGAGTCGGCGCCGCCCGAACCCCCTCCGGGGCGTGCCTCGTCCGCGGAGGAAATCGGCCGCGCGATTCTCGACGATGCCGACCTGAAAATGGGGTTTCTGTACCTGCGTGCCGCCCTCGCCGATCCGACCCTCAAACCTGCGGTCCTCACCACCCTGCAGACGCTGGCGGAGAAGGCCCGCCCGCCAACTCCGGAGGACCGCGGGCCACGCATGCGATGATTCATCGTGTTTGAACCCCTGCCCCTTTCCTGGCAGGGAAGGGGATGCGGGGGGTTAGATTTTTCCCCTCCCAAGGAACTTCCCGCCATGTTCGTTACGCATCTGGAAAGCGCCCTCGACGGCACCCGCTTCGAGGCCGGCCAGGTCCACACCGTTCACCAGGGTCGGCCCCTCTGGGTCCGCTACGACCTCGACCGGGTCCGCGCCGCGGTCAGGCCGACCGACTTCATCGCGCGGCCGCCGTCGCTGTGGCGTTACCGCGAACTGCTGCCCCTGCCCGCCGGGACGGAGCCGGTCACCCTCGGCGAGGGGATGACGCCGCTGCTGCCGTGCCCGCGCCTGGGCCGCGAACTCGGGCTGCTGAACCTGCTGGTCAAGGACGAGTCGCAGCTGCCGACCGCGAGTTTCAAGAGCCGCGGCATGACGGCGGCAGTCAGCATGGCGCACCACTTCGGCCTGCGCCGCCTCGCGATCCCGACGGCCGGCAACGCGGGCGGCGCCATCGCCGCCTACGGCGCCCGCGCCGGCATGGAGGTGTACGTCTTCATGCCCGACGACACGCCGCGCATTAACCAGCTCGAGGCGCACCTGTGCGGCGCCAGGGTGTTCCTCGTCAACGGCCTGATCACCGACTGCGGACGCCTGGTACGTGAGGGGACCGAGCGCATGGGATGGTTCGATGTGTCCACTCTCAAGGAGCCGTACCGCCTGGAGGGCAAGAAAACGATGGGGCTCGAACTGGCCGAGCAGCTCGACTGGCGGCTGCCGGACGTGATCCTGTACCCGACCGGCGGCGGCACCGGCCTGATCGGCATGTGGAAGGCGTTCGCGGAGCTGCGCGAGCTGGGGTGGCTGAAGGCGGAGAAACTCCCGCGTCTGGTGAGCTGCCAGAGCGACGGCTGTGCCCCGATCGTGCGGGCATACGAGCAGGGCGAGCGCTTCGCCGAGCCGTTCCCGAACGCTCACACCGTCGCGAGCGGGCTGCGCGTTCCGGCGGCGGTGGGCGACTTCATGATGCTCGACGCGATCCGGGCGAGCGGCGGCTGCGCCCTCGCGGGGCGCGAGGAGCGTATCGTGGAGTGGATGGGCCGCGTGGCGGCGCGCGAGGGCATCGGCATCTGCCCGGAGACGGCAGTCTGCTTCGACTGCCTGGAAAGGCTGCGTGCCGACGGGCGCGTGCGGCCTGATGAGCAGGTGGTGGTGTTCAACACGGGTGCCGCGCAGAAGTACCCGGAGGTGGTGCCACTCGACCTGCCCCGACTCGACAAGCACAAGCCGGTGGACTACGCCCGACTGGCTGGGGAGTGATCCGGACTCGCAGTGCGGGCATCCCGGCGCTGTCCGAGTCCACAGCGTCAGCGCGGGTTTTAGTCCCGTCCCGCGCTGACGCTGCGGGCTCGGACAAAGCACCTCTGACGCGCGGTTCGGGTTTGTGTTCGCCCGCGGAAGAGGGTAAACTCACTCAGGAAAATGGCCCACAACCATCCTCTGCCAATCCGAGCAATCATGGCCGAACCGTACTACCGCTACCTTCAGTGCAACGCCCAGGACGGCGTCCTGGTGCTGGCGCTCGCCTCCACGCAACTCCGAAGCGGGGATTTCGACCTGATTGACCAGGTGCGCCAGGAGTTACTGGCAGCGCTCGCGCTGAACGGAACGCGCAAGGTCGTCGTGGATCTGTCGGGGGTCGAGTACGTCGGCAGCGGCGGCTTCCGCCCCCTCCTCAGCCTGCGCAAGAAGTTGCAGGAGATGGGCGGCGACATGCTGCTGTGCGGGCTGCGTCCGGAGGTTCGAGAGGTGTTCCAGACTTCCCGGCTGATCGACGCCCGCGGGTCGTCATCCGCCCCGTTCGGCGTCGAACCGGACGCGGTCGCCGCGGTCGCACGTCTCACCAGGCCCGCCAACGGTCCGAAAGGTTAGAACCGGCGGACCAAACACGACGAGCTAGAAGCGTAAGCGACGCGCCTGCTCGTCCTGCCCCCCCTTGCCGGCCGGTCGATTTGACAGCCCGCTTTTTGTGTCCCATGTTAGCGCAGGAGAAACTGCTATCCGCGGCCGAACCCGTCCGCTCGGAACAGACGGTGCCTCGCGGTGGTCAAGACAACTAACTCCTCCTGCGCAGGGAGTCCCGCATCGGGACGGGCCTGCGTGAGCCCACTCCCTAACATAAAGGACGCCGCCGTCATGGTGAGCACTGAACTAGGAGCCTGTGAATGGTTCGTCTGGGATCTGCGCCGCAGCAACCTGATTGACCGCGGCCAACTCGACCAGCTGGTCGGCGAATTCCTGCAAACCAACCCGAAGGCGGATCCGCCAGCCCTCGCTGAGTTCCTGATCGGCCGCGGCATCCTCAGCCAGTTCCAGGCCGAGCGCCTGCTCCAGGGCAAGACGCAGGGGTTCGTCCTGGGGCCGTACACCCTGATGGACGCTCTCGGCGCCGGCAGCATGGGCACGGTGTACAAGGCGTCGTCGAAGAACGACGGCAACTGGTACGCGGTCAAGGTTCTCCCGCGGCGCAGCATGTGGAACGTTCGCATCGCCCGCCGCAAGGTGCGTGCGTTCGAGCAGTGCCGCCACCCGGCTGTCATCCCGTTCGTGGACGTCGGCACGTCCGGCAGCATGCACTACCTGTCCTGGCCCTTCGTCGAGGGCGAGGGGCTCGACAAGGCGGTCGCCCGGCAGGGCAAATTCCCGCACACGCAGGCCGCGGCAATCGCTCTGCAGGTGGCCGAGGGGCTGGAGGTGTGCCACCACCAGGGGCTGTTCCACGGTCTGCTCAAGCCGTCGAACATCCAGGTCGGGGCCGACGGCCAGGTCCACATCCTCGACTTCGGCATCGGCTGTCTGCTCGCCGAAACCGAGGGCGAGTCGCTGGTGGACACCATGTCCACGGCGAACTCGGTGGCCAGCGGGCTCGATTGCGCCAGCCCCGAGAGCATCATGGATCCGACGAACCTGACGCCGGCCGGCGACCAGTACAGCCTGGGGTGTGTCCTGTATTACTGCCTGACCGGCCAGTATCCGTTCCCGGAGGGGAGCGCGGCCGAGAAGATGATGGCGCATCAGTTCAAGGAACCGACCCCGGTGCGTGAGCTGAACCCGGACGTACCGGCGGAACTCACGGAGATCGTCGAGCGGTTGATGAAAAAGGCGCCGGAGGGACGGTACGGCAATGTGCGGGAGGCGGTTGAAGCACTGAGGGGGCTCGCCGGCAACTCGGCCCCCGCCCCGCGCCCCGCGCTCCGGCTCCAGGGAGGGCGGGAGGTAGCCGCCGAGCGTGCCGCCCCGGCCAGGCACGACGCTGGCCGCCACGCCCCGGCCCACGAGTTCTCCGCCCGCGGCATCTCCCCTTCGGTCCAGACGCCTCGACCGACCGGGAACGTGTCGCTGCCGAACCGGCAGTCGCTGCGCGGCGGGCCAGCCGCGCCCATTCACGAGCCGCCCGCCCAGTATGACCGGCGCCCGACCCTCGACGACGAACCACGGTACGAGGGAGCCAACCCGATGATCTACGTCGCCATCGCCGGCGCTGCCTGTCTGCTCGGCGCCGGGATCGCGTTCTTCCTGCTGTAAGGGTGCCAGAGCGGGAATTACCAGCCCGGAGCGCCAGCGCCGGGCGCGACAAGCGCCCGGCGCTGGCGCTCCGGGCTGGTGGCTGTGCTGCCGTCACTGCTTGGCACGCTTGTAGCCCAGCAGTATCTGCCCCGTGCCCGCGGCAGTGCTGAACTGCTTCGGGCGCTCCTTTCCGGGCTGGGCGAAACAAATCCGCATCTCGTCTTCCTTGATCTCGTAGATGCCCAGCATGGCCTGGTCCTTGTAGGGGCCGTCCGCGGCGATGGCGTCGATCTGCTTCGGTGACTTGCCGGCGTCGAGCCTGATCGTCCCGGTCGTCCGCTGCCTGTCGCCGAAAACGACGGTGTACTTGCCGTCCTTGACGACCAGCTTGCTCTCGGCCATCCGCGCCTCCTCCGGGGTGGTCTTCTTGCCGTCCGCCTCGTGGACGACGACGCTCCAGGTTCCGTCCATCGCCCTGAGATCCTTCTTGCTCGCCTCGTCCTGCGGGCGGGCCACCGCCGCCACCGCGAGCAGGACCGCCACGCCGAGACTGTAACGCGCCATGCAGCCACCTCCAAACACGTTGCAGGAAGCGATACCAAATGTTCTGGCCGCCTTTTCCAGCTGACGGCCTTGGCACCGCCATAAGTTCGTTCTAGCAATAGCGGTGACACCCGCCCGTTTCCAGGTCGGCAGGGCCAGCCATGCGATTCGTCCGGCACGCGGGCCGCTCGGGTCTGACCCGGGCGGAGACGATCGTGATCCTGGTAGTCGGACTCACGCTGCTCGGGCTGCTGCTCACCCTGCTGCCACGCGCCCAGGAGGACTCGAACCGGGTCCAGTGCGCCTTCCACCTCAAGCAAATCGGAGGCGCCGTCCAGCGCTACCACCAGCGCACGAAGTACCTGCCCGCCGCCCGCATCGCCGCCGGCTACGCCACCTGGGCGGTCCAGATCGCGCCGGACCTGCGCGCCAACCAGGCCGGCCCGCTCGGCGGGTGGGATTTGCAGCAGTCGTACTACGCCCAGCCCGAGGCGGTACGCACCGAGCAGATTCCCGTCCTCTACTGCCCGGCCCGCCGCCACCCGCCCCAACTCAGCATCGGCGAGGTCATGCGCGGCGCCAAACAGGGCGGCTTCTTCCCGGGCGCCCTCGGCGACTACGCCTGTGCCGCCGGCAACGGGGATCCGAATCACCCGTGGGACGGGCCGAACGCGAACGGTCCGATCATCCTCGGCGAGGTGCTCGAGCGCAAAGGCGACCTGATCCTGCGCTGGCGGTCGCGGACCAGCCTGGAGGATCTGAAGGACCGGACGAGTTACGTGATCCTGCTCGGCGACAAGCACGTCCCGGCGGGCAAGTGGGGCCAGCCGGTGGTGGGCGACGGGTCGATCTACAACGGCGACTACCCTGCGAGCGCGACGCGCGTCGGCGGCCTCGGGCACGGCATCGCGCCGACGCCGGACGCCCCCTTCGACATCAACTTCGGCAGCTACCACGTCAACGGCGTGTGCCAGTTCGTGTTCGCCGACAACAGCGTCAGGGCGCGCAGGCCCGACATCGACGTGCAGGTGCTGGGCCGACTGACGATACGCGGACCGGCGGAGAAGCAACCATGACGCGGTACAAGAGCTGGATCCTCACCGACGTGGCGGCCGACCTGTGGGTCGATAGCTTCGGTCTGGGCAACGACAGCCTGCGCCTGCCGACGCCGCACTCGTGGTCGATCCACAAGCGCACCCTGCGCGGCGGACTGCGCGACGGCGTGGACGCGATCGAGGTCAACAACGGCGCCCTGTCATACTGGGTTCTGCCGACACGCGGCATGGGGCTGTGGCGCGGCGAGTATCGCGGCAACTTCCTCGGGTGGCGCGCCCCGGTACACGGTCCGGTCCACCCGAAGTTCGTGCAGCTGAACGACCGCGGCGGCATCGGCTGGCTGGCGGGGTTCGACGAGCTGCTGTGTCGGTGCGGGCTGTCCTCCAATGGTCCGCCTGGGGAGGATGCCTGGACCGACCGGGCCGGCCGGACGCGACGCGAGACACTCACCCTCCACGGGCGGATTGCGAACCTGCCGGCGCACCACGTCGAGGTTCGCGTCGGCCTGGATCCGCCGTTCGAGCTGACGGTGATCGGCCAGGTCGAGGAGGCCGGGCTGTTCCTGCCGCACCTGTCCCTCACCTCGACGCTGACGACTGTGCCGGGGTCGAACCGGGTGGTGATTCACGACAGCATCGAGAACCGCGCCGCCGGCCCGGCCGAGATGCAGCTGCTCTACCACTGCAACGTCGGCCCGCCGTTCCTGGAGGCCGGCAGCCGGGTGCTGGTGCCGACGCGCGCGATGGCGCCGAAGACGGCGCGGGCGGCGGAGGGGATGCGCACGTTCGACACCTACGCCGGCCCGGCCGCCGGCTTCGCCGAGCAGGTGTACTGCTACGATCCGCTCGCCGAGCCGGGCGGGCGGACGCTGGCGCTGCTCTACAACAGCACTGCCGACCGCGGGCTGGTGGTGCGCTTCAACCGCAACGAACTGCCGTGCTTCACGGTCTGGAAGAATACCGGGGCGGTTGAGGATGGGTACGTCACGGGGCTGGAGCCGGCGACGAATTATCCGAACTTCCGCGGGTACGAGCGGGAACAGGGGCGGGTCCACACCCTGGCGGCCGGCGGGCGCTGGGAGTGCAAGTGGAGCCTGGAGGTCCACGACACGTCGGCGGGCGTCGCCGCCGTTCAGGCGGAGGTGGCGACGCTGCAGGCCCACGGCAAGGCGACGATCCACCCCACGCCGCAGCCGCGCTTCGCCCAGCCGTGAACGGGACGGGCCAGCCGGAGCGGGAGGGTCCGGCTCGCCCGGCGGGTCACTGACGCGGGAACCCGGGAGGCGGCATCGGCTGGCCCATGACGGCCGGCGAGGCGAACGGCTGCCCCACCTCGGGCGGGGTCGGGGCTGGCTCCGGCGGCTGCAGTCGCACCGGCGCCGGCTGCCAGTTCTGGGCCGGGGCCGGCGTCGTCGGCTGGGCGGGTCGGGCCGGGTAGTCGGGCAAATAGCCGGGACGCGGGGTGTCGCCGAACCGCTGCCCCTGCTGCCCCTCGGCCGGCGGCACCCCGCGGTAGATCGGGGTCGGCGTCAGCGGTTGGGCCGGCGGGGCCGTCAGCTGCACCACCGTCCGGCTCGTCGGCTCGGCCTGGACGACGGCCTGCTGCTTCGGCTGCTTCTTCAGCTGCGCCAGCTGCACGATGGTCGTCCCCTTCGTCTCGCGCAGGTGCTTCAGCCACGTCTGCTCCAGTTCCTCGACGCTCCGCAGCCCGTAGTGGGCGTGAGCCGCGCTGTCCCACCCGCGCGACATGCCGTGGGCGACGAACTGCAGGAACGTTTGCTTGTTGCTGATGTGAACGAGGTAGTGCGCCAGCGAGAATCCCTGGGCATACAGGCACACCACCTTCTCGTGCTGCGCCGGGTAGTCCTTGAGGGCCATCAGACGGCGCAGCGGGAACTGCTGGCCGCGGTTGAGGATCTGCCGGACCAGTTTATCGTGCCGCTCCAGCTCGACGTCGTCCTCGGACAGCACCGACCCGCCCTCGTCGGCCCAGCGCGGGACCGGGCACCGGAAGTAGTACGCGAAGACGGTGTGCGTGACCTCGTGCGGCAGGACGCTGCTGAGCAGCCGGTCGAGCGGGCCGCGGATCTCCATCTTCATCGAGGAGACGCCGCCGCCCGGCTGAAAGATAAACGAGGTGGCGCCGCTGGGACCCTCCATCACCACCTGGACGTGCAAAGGGCACGGGTGCGGCCAGGTCGGCATCTCGTGCCCGAGCCACTCGATGGCTTTCTGCCGGCGGTAGTGCTCTGCGTACTGGCCGACCTGCTGGGCGATCTGGGGGGTGGGGGCGTGGACGACGAAGTTGGTGGTGCGGTGGGCGGCTCCCGTCGAGGCGAGGACGGCGACCAGAACGAGCGCAAGGATACGGCGGCGCGACGACATGCCGACAGGCCTCCGGAACGGTGCTCGGGAAGAGGGTTCGCGAGAGGAGAACGCTTCCCGGGAGATGTGTCCGCCGCAAGCATACAGCAAAACCGAAGCCGATCCAGGCGCCGCGACGTGTTTTGCCCCGCGGCGCGGCCTTAACGTACCGGGTACGTTGATGTTCGGGATCAGGAAAAATGACCGGAGGGCCGGTCCGGCGGGAAGTGCCGGTTGTAAGACTTACCATCCTGAGCGCCGCACGAAAATAAGATGAACAATGACAGGGAGAGAAGACCTGCCGACCAGCCCGAAGCGTTAGCGCCGGGCGCTTGCAGCGCCCGGCGCTGGACGGCGCTACCTGGAGCTGAAGCGTCATTGGACCCTGTCGGCGGTCAGGGCTACCGGACCAACCGCCATGACGCCGATGAGCCGGAAGCGCCACCCGCGAATAGGGCATGGCTTCCCAAAACATTCATTCTGTGCCTGGACGATTTCGCACGTTCAGCTATAATAATAGCCACAGGTGTTCCCGGAGCGCGCCTGGGGCACCGTAACCATCCATGCGATCCACCCCGTTCCCGTTCTTTCCTGGCCGGGGTTTTGTCCGCAAGAACCACGAACCGGTGCAGGTCTCACAACCATCGAATTCCTGAACCGTCATTGTAATCGGTAGCGCCGGTTTGGCGGTGAGATATAACGTATCCTGGATCGGTGCGGCGATCTGAACGAGCCGGAGAATGTTTCTCCTGCCGACCGCACGAGTTGTTGTTTTCTGGAGGAGTTGGTCGGAGAAAGGGTAGAGGCTCAGTGAGCCGCTGCGGGGAAACCGCCGGCCGAAGTCTGTGCCCTTCGTCACGCCGGCTGCCAAACATGCTCGAGAAACTGCGCAACATCGGCATCATCGCCCACGTGGATGCGGGCAAAACCACCACGACCGAGCGCATCCTCTACTACGGCGGATCCAAGCACAAGGCAGGCGACGTCGATGAGGGCAACACCACGACCGACTTCGACCCCCTGGAGAAGGCCAAGGGGATCACGATCAACAGCGCCGCCGTCACGGTCGAGTGGGACGACACCCGCATCACCCTGATCGACACCCCGGGCCACGTCGATTTCACCGCCGAGGTCGAGCGCTCCCTGCGCGTCCTCGACGGCGCCGTCGGCGTCTTCTGCGCTGTCGGCGGGGTCGAGGTGCAGAGCGAGAAGGTCTGGCACCAGGCCAACGAGTACCGGGTGCCGCGCCTCGCGTTCGTCAACAAGCTCGACCGGATGGGGGCCGACTTCTTCGGCTGCCTGGAGCAGATGAAGGAGAAACTGGAGCTGGTGCCGGCCGTCTGCACCATCCCGGCCGGCCAGTCGAGCGCGTTCGAGGGCGTCATCGATCTGGTACGCATGATGCTCTGGCGCCAGGATCCGACCGACCTGACGCACTTCCGGTATCGGTGGGAGGAGATCCCGTCCGCCCACCGTGCGCTCGCCGAGAAGTGGCGCGAGCGGCTGCTCGACGCGGCCTCGCACGCCGACGACGAGTTGCTCGAACTCGTCCTCGAGGGCCAGCCGGTCCCCGAGGCGGTGCTCCGCCGCGCGCTGCGGACCGGCACCCTTCAGGGCAAGATCACGCCGGTCCACTGCGGTTCGTCCAAGGAGTTCCACGGCGTGCGGCTGCTGCTGGACGCGGTGCGCGACTACCTGCCGACGCCGCGGGATCGGCCGCCGGTCCACGGCATCGTGCCGAAGAAGAAGGAGCGCGTCGAGCGCGGGCCGGACCCGTCGCAGCCGTTCAGCGGGCTGGCGTTCAAGACCGTCAGCGAGAAGCACGGCGACCTGGTGTTCGTGCGCATCTACTCCGGCGAGCTGCGTCCGGGCGACGTGATCCAGAATACCGGCATCGGCAAGCAGGAGCGGATCAGCCACATCTATCGCATGATGGGCGACCGGCGCGACCGCCTGGAAGTGGCCGGGCCGGGCGAGATCGTCGCGGTGGTCGGGCTGAAGCACACCGCGACCGGGCATACGCTGTGCGCTCAGGACCAGCCGGTTGTGCTGGAGGAGATCCGCTTCCCCGAGCCGGTTATCGCTCAGGCCATCACCCCGGCCAAGAACGTTGATGAGACGAAGCTGGCCGAGGCGCTGGGCAAGATGGTCCGGGACGATCCGACGCTGCGCGCCCGGACCGACCCGGAGACGAATCAGCTCATTCTGAGCGGCATGGGCGAGCTGCACCTGGAGGTTGCCGTCCACAAGCTGCAGCGCGACCACGGCGTGCAGGTGACGGTCGGCGAGCCGATGGTGGCGTACCGGCAGACGCTGTCAAAGGCGGTCGAGCTGGAGACGCGCTACATCAAGCAGTCGGGCGGGCGCGGCAAGTACGCCGTGATCGACATGAAGTTCGAGCCGCTGACCAAGGAGCAGGTCGAGGAGTGGACCGCCTACCAGGAGGAGCAGGGCGAGAAGCGCGATCCGAACAACCTGTACTTCCTCGACAGGATCGTCGGCGGCGTGGTGCCGACCGAGTACATTCCGTCGGTGGAGGCGGGCTTCCGGCAGGGGTGCGCCAAGGGGGCCAAGTACGGCTTTCCGTGCGTGGACATCCAGGCGACGCTGCTGGACGGCAAGGCGCACGACGTCGATAGCTCGGCCGACACGTTCAAGGCGGCGGCCGTCGAGTGCTTCCGCGACGCCCAGCTGAAGGCCGGGCTGACGCTGCTGGAGCCGATCATGAACGTCATGGTCTACGCGCCGGAGCAGTACCTCGGCGCGCTGACGGGCGACATCAACCGGCGGCGCGGCGAGATCCTCAACCTGAGCGTGGACAGAGGTCGCTGCCAGCTGCACGCCTACGTCCCGCTGGCGACGCTGTTCAACTACACCAACGACCTGCGCAACTCGACCGGCGGGACGGCGTCGTTCAACATGGAGCCGAGCCACTACGCTCCGGTCAAGGAGGAGCTGGCCAAGCTGCGCGAGGCCAGCTGACCCGAGCCAAAGCCCACGGGTGGCGTCCCGTGGGTCAAGTCCCCAACACTTGGCCCACGGGACGCCACCCCGTGGGCTTTACCTGCCTCTTTCTCCTCACTCCTCCCTCTTCCCCAGCAGGTCCAGCGCCGCCAGGCTCATCGTCAGCACGCCCGTCCTGATCGTCGGCTCCGGCACCGGGTAGTAAACGTCGGTGTGGACGCCCGGCAGCGGCGGTCCCCCCTTCTTCGCCGCGGCGACCCGGTCCGGCGGGGCCGTGCCGAGGTGCCAGTAAAAGCCGCGCGCCCCAGCCCGCACAAACCGGCTGAAGTCCTCGCCTCCCATGCTCATCGGCCGCTCGTGGACGCGCTCCGCCCCCAGCGCCGCGCGGAACAGCGCGACCGCCCGGCCCGTCAGCGCGACGTCGTTCACCAGCGCCGGGGTGTAGTCGTCCAGCCGCACCTGCACCACCGGCGCCGGCGCCTTCGCCCCGAGGGCGGCCGCCTTCGCCACCCGTCCGATCGCCTCCAGCACGCGCTTGCGCAGCTCGTCGGTTGTCGTCCGCACGGTGATCTGCAGCTTGACCTCGGAGGGAATGATGTTGTGCTTGGTCCCGCCGTGGATCGACCCGACCGTCACCACCGCCGCGTCGGTCGGACTCACCTCCCGGCTCACGATCGTTTGCAGGTCGAGAATGATGCGGGCCGCGAGGACGACCGGGTCGATGGTCGTGTGTGGGGCCGAGCCGTGGCCCCCCTTGCCGCGCACGAGGATATCGACCGAATCGACGTTCGCCTGCATCTGGCCCGCGCGGAAGTTGACGTGGCCGGTCGGATAGCGGCCGTCGCAGTGCAGGGCCAGCGCATAGTCCGGCTTGCCGAAACGCTCGAAGAGGCCGTCGGCGAGCATCAACCGCGCCCCGGCGCCCATCTCCTCGGCCGGCTGACCGACGAACACCACCGTCCCCTTCCAGCGTCCTTTCAGGGCGATCAGCACCCGCGCGACGCCCGTCAGGCAGGTCGAGTTGACGTCGTGGCCGCAGGCGTGCATGACGCCCACGTCGCGCCCGTCTCTGTCGCGCGTGCGCACCTTGCTGGCGTAGGGAAGCCCCGTTTTCTCGACGATCGGCAGAGCGTCCATGTCGGCCCGGATCATGACGGTCGGGCCGGGGCCGTTTTTGAGCACCGCCACGACGCCGTGCCCGCCGACCCGGGTCGTCACCGGCAACCCCGCGTCCTTCAGTTCCCGCGCAACCCGGGCTGCCGTCTGTTCCTCCTGGAGAGATAACTCCGGGTGGGCGTGGAGGTGCCTGTACAGGGCGTCGAGGCGGGGGTAGTCGGCATCGATGAGCTTGGCGACCTCGGTCCGAAGCTGTTTCAGGTTCGCGCCGGTGAGCGAGGGCTTCGACTGAGGAGGGCCGCCGGCGCCCGGCGCGGCCAGCAGGGTCAGAGTCAGGAGGGCGGCGCAGGCGGTCGGGCGGGCCAGCGGGGGAACGGCGCACGGCATGGCGGACTCCGAAAAAAGTGCGGGGCGCTGCGAGAGTGTCTTTTACAGGGGCTGCCTTTTCCCCTGCCTTCTCCCGATAGGATGATATAGAAAGTCGTTCGTCTCTGGCCTGCGGTCCGGCAGGACGAGACATCCAACTCTCCCCGCCGCAGCGGACGGAGCCTGCGTGGTACGCCGTACAGGTGCATCTCGGTTCACTTTCCTGAACTTGCGTCCCTTACTATATTGTTGCACACGAACGGGAGGTCACGGCAAACGCAGCTGCGGAGCGTGCCATGTTGATCCTGCACGACACCCCCTCGGCCGATCTGAGCCACATCCAGGCCATCGCCGAGATCAGCGAGGGCATCGCGCTGTTCGACTACGTCCGCATCCAGCAGCTCGACGGGGCCACGTGGATCGGTCAGGTCGTCCAGCCGAACCAGAACATCTCGACCGTCGGCAACCGCCTCGACCCGACGATCCTGCACGGACTGCGGCTGATGCAGACCCACCCGGACGTGCAGTCGGTGGAGTCCGTGCAGATCTTCGACATCCTCATCCTCGGCCAGTACGTCGAGGGCCAGCTCCTCACGCCGCGGTTGCGGCCCCTGCCCGGCTCCCAGGTCACCCGCCTCAACTCGACGGAGACGGCGGCCGTCATCGAGATCCCGCCGGTCGAGCACCACGAGGACGGGACGACCAACGTCATCGGCGAGCTGCTCAACGCCGAGGACGTGCCGCTGTGCCTGGACGAGCGCAAGTTCAACTACCACATCATGGTCGCCGGCGGGACCGGGTCGGGGAAGTCGAACGTCGCCGCCAACATCGTCGATCAGGCTCTGAAATATCGCAAGTGCGTCCTGATCCACGATGCCAAGCCGGACTACGGCCTGATCCACGCCCCGAACACTGACGAGCGGGTGCGCCGCGTCTGGGAGCGGTTCGAGGACTGGCGCCTGTTCCCGCACGGGGCGGAGAACGTCAAGCGTATCGGGTTCTACGGCATCTGCGACCCGGCGACGGTGGACGAGGTGGTCGGGTTCCGGTCGTCGGACTTCTACCCGGACATGCTCGCTGGTCTGTTCTTCACCGGCCCGGAGACAGCCGAGCAGAATGCGTTCGAGGGGTTCGTGCTCGCCGCCAGCCACCTGTACCGGCAGGCGCAGCTCGCCCAGTCGCCGCGCCGCTACACGCTCGACGACATCCTCACCGAGGTGCGCCGCCGCACTGCCCCGGACAACGGCCAGGCTCCGAACCTCCCGCCGGAGGAGACGATCCACGCCAAGACCGGCCCGTCAATCCTGCAGAAGGTAACACGCCGCCGTCACTGGTATCCGTGGCTCGACGCGGTCGGCAAGCCGGTCCAGCCGGTCGCCCCGTCGCCGTTCGGCGCCCGCGGCACGCGGCCGGCCGGGTCGGCGCGGCTGCAGGCGTCGGAGCTGGACGGCGCCCGCCAGGTGACGGCGTTCGACCTGGAGCGACTGGTCGAGGAGGGGCGCGTCATGGTGATGGACTACGCGCGCGTCGAGGACCACTCCTACGCCGTCCTGGTGTCGTACTTCCTGCGCGAGGGGCAGCGCTACCGCAAGCCGCGCCTGTCGGTCGGCGCGCAGCCGTCGCGGCCCGGCGGGCTGGGCGGCGGCGGGCGGCCTGGCCTGGTGCAGCTGGTGGACGAGGCTCACCGCCTCTTCGACAATCGATCGCGGCACGGTCCGGCCCTGGCGGCGGCGTTCGAGCGCGTCATGCGCGAGGGGCGGTCGGTCGATCACTCGATCGTTCTGAGTCTGCAAAACGCCTCGCAGATCCCGCACCGGGTAATGAACAACCTGAACACGCGGATCGTCATGCGGCAGAACAGCCGGGCGGAGGCGGAGGCGGCCACCGAAACGATGGGCCGCGACTTCGCCGCCCAGGCGCTGCGGCTCGGGACGGGGCACGCCCTGGTTGCGCTGCACGAAAGCCGCGCTCCCGTGCTCGGCCAGATGGCGCCCTCGCCCTACGAGCTGATGCGTCAGGACAACACCGGCCCCGCCCGCGGCGCGCGCCCGGATACCGCCGGCGCCCGGCCCCAGACGCCCTCTGCCACGCCGGCCAGGGCTCCGGGGAACTCGTCTGCGGCACCGACCAACGGCGAGACGATTGGGGAGGAGGATCTTCCGTTCTAACGAAGAGCTAGCGGACCAAACGCCTGACATACGTCCCGCGCCGCCTCTGCGGTAGAATGGATGCGATGAGCGAGCGCCTGTCCGGGATCATCGACCGCGTCACCTTCCACAACCCCGATAATGGGTTCGCGGTGCTGCGCGTTCAGGCCGGCGGGCGCCGCGGTGTCGTCACCGTCGTCGGTACGCTCGTCAACCCGGTCGTCGGCGAGTACGTCGAGGCGACCGGAGCCTGGCAGCAGGACCGTGACCACGGCCTGCAGTTCAAGGCAGACGACCTGCGCACCACCCCGCCACACACCGCCGCCGGCATCGAGAAGTACCTTGCGTCCGGCCTCGTCAAGGGCATCGGCAAGCACTATGCCCGCAAGATCGTTGCGGTGTTCGGCGAGCGCACCCTGCAGGTCATCGACGAGAGCCCAGCCTTCCTGCAAGAGATCAAGGGGATCGGCCCGCGCCGCGTCCAGCGCATCCGCGAGAGCTGGCGCGAGCAGCGGGCGGTGCGCTCCATCATGGTCTTCCTCCAGTCGAACGGCGTCGGCACGGCGCGGGCGGTGCGCATCTACAAGACTTACGGCGACCGCGCCGTCGCGATGGTGCGCGAGAACCCGTACCGGCTCGCGACCGAGGTCTGGGGCTTCGGGTTCGACACGGCCGACCAGCTGGCCAGGCGCCTCGGCATCGACCCGGCCTCCCCGCTGCGCGCCCGCGCCGCGTTGCGCTACAAGCTGCAACAGCTCAGCTACGACCGGGGCCACTGCGCCTACCCCGAGGCGGCGCTGATCGACGAGACGACCGTCATGACCGGCATCGACCGCGCCGTCATCGCGGAGGCGGTCGAGCACCACCGCCGCGAGGAGGAACTGGTGCGCGAACCGTGGGGCGGCGGCGAGGAGCCGTGGCTGTACCTCAAGCCGCTGTTCCTCGCCGAGATGGGCGTCGCCCGCGCCGTCCGCGCTCTGGGCGAGGGCGGCCACCCGCTCCCGGGCCTCGACGTCGAACGGGCGCTCGGGTGGGTCGAGCAGAAGATGGGCCTGGAACTCGCGCCGACGCAGCGCGACGCGATCCGCCAGGCGGCGACGCGCAAGGTGCTCGTCATCACCGGCGGACCGGGGACCGGCAAGACGACGCTCGTCCGGGGCATCCTCGAAATCTTCGCCGCCCGGCGCCTGCGCATCGCCCTGTGCGCCCCGACCGGCCGGGCGGCCAAGCGCCTGAGCGAGACGACCGGGCGCGAGGCGAAGACGATTCACCGCCTGCTGGAGTTCGACCCTGCCTTCGGCGGGTTCCGCCGCGATCGCGAGAACTACCTCGCCACCGACCTGCTCATCGTCGATGAGGCGTCGATGGTGGACGTGGTGCTGATGAACCAGCTGCTGCGAGCGGTGCCGGCGTGGGCGTGCGTCGTACTGGTCGGGGACGTGGACCAACTCCCGTCGGTCGGGCCGGGGGCGGTACTGAAGGACGTCATCGCGTCGAAGGCGGTGCCGGTCGTGCGCCTGACCGAGATCTTCCGCCAGGCGGGCCAGAGCGGCATCGTCCGGGCGGCCCACTGCGTCAACAGCGGGGAGGAGCCGGCGTCGTGTGAGCCGGGCAAGGGCGATTTCTACGTCGTTCACGCCGATACGCCGGAGGAGATCCTGCGCAAGCTGATCCTGATGGTGCGCGAGCGCATCCCGGCGCGGTTCGGCCTGGACCCGGTGCGCGACGTGCAGGTGCTGGCGCCGACGAACCGGACCGAGCTGGGGACGCTCAACCTGAACGCCCGGCTGCAGGAAGTGCTCAACCCGCCGGACAGGCTCGGCGACGGGCCGCAGGTGCAGCGCGACGGCAAGACGTTCCGCGTCGGCGACAAGGTGCTGCAGACGGTCAACAACTACCAGAAGGAGGTGTTCAACGGCGACATCGGCCGCATCGGCGCCATCGACGAACAAGAGCGCGAGCTGACGGTGGAGTACGATGGGCGGCCGGTCGTGTACGATTTCGGCGAGCTGGACGAGCTGGCGCTGGCGTACAGCCTGAGCATCCATCGGTCGCAGGGGAGCGAATACCCGGCGGTGGTGATCCCGCTGCACACCCAGCACTACCTGATGTTGCAGCGCAATTTGCTGTACACGGCGATCACGCGCGGCAAGAAGCTGGTGGTGCTGGTCGGCACCCCGAAGGCGATCGCGATGGCGGTGCAGCGGCAGGACACGGCCGCGCGTTACACCGGACTGGAGCGCCGGCTGCGCGAAGAGGAGTGAGCGCCTCTACCAGCCGCGAGCGCGGTGTTCCCCGCGCGCTCGCGGCTGGTACACGGCTCAGCTGCAACGCGCTACCCGGGCGTGAACGCGAATTCCTGGGCGCAGCGCTCCGGGGAGAGCGGGCGCCCAAACACCGGATCGCGGAACTCCACCTCCAGCAACAGCCCCGTCTCCTTCTCCGTCCTCGGGTCGCCGCGCCATTCGATGCGGTGCGGCCAGAGGGTGCGGCCGTCGAGGAGAACGCTGCACTCCCGCGGAACGTTCCGGGGCCGGAGCGGCTCGGGTATCCCCGCCAGCTTGCCCGGATCCGCACGCCACGCGCCCGTTACCCGGACCGCGTCGGCCCCCTTCCAGCGGGCCGGCTCGCGGCGCATCCCGACCATCCCCTGGCGCAGCACGCGCAGCAGCGGGCCGACACCGAGGAACGCTTCCTTGCGGAGCAACTCCGTCCGGGCTGCCTCGACCGTGGCCGGCGGCTCTCCCTCCTTCGGCGTCGGCAGCTCGACCTGGATGAGTCCCCGCTTGCGGCCGTTCAGGCGCAGGTACTGCCACACCGCCTTGCCGTCGCAGACCACCGTCAGGTCGCCCTGCGTCCGGCCGACGCGCACCTTCAGTTCGAGCCGCAGCCGGTAGTCCGGAGCGGCGACGTAGCGGCCGTGAATCTCGAGCGCCCCTTCCTCGCCGTGGTGGCGCTGCCACAGGCCCATCTGCAGCCAGCTAGCCCGCGGCGGCGAGTAGGCGTCGGCCGCACGATCGAGGAGGTCGGCCGCCTCGGCGCCGTCGTGGCGCACCGGGGGCAGCGCAGACGGGGCGGCCGGGGGAGACGCGGGCGGCTGGGGGCTCACCGCGCCGGTCAGCATCAGCACAGCCGTGCCGACTGCGGTCAGGACCAGGAGCCAGGGGTAGCGTGCCATGTCAAACTGTTCCGCTTTTGACGAAAGATCCGACGTGCCGGCGGTCGAGTATAACGGCAGACGATCTGGCGATAAAGCCGAATGCCAGGGGGCAGGTGTCAGGGGGCAGGGGCAGCGAGAGAGGAGTGAGGAGGAGAGCCTGTCCTCCGCACTCCTCTCCTCCTCACTTCTCTCCTTTGCGCCTTCGCCCTGGAGCGGGGGGACGTTCCATGAAGCGACTGGCGGGAGCGCTGCTGCTGGCGGCTGGGGTGACCGGTTGCATGTCTGTCGAACGCGGGCTGGATGCGGGCGGCCCGATGTGTGGTCGGCCCGGCCAGCCGTACATGCCACAAACCATCCCGGGCGTGACCGGGCCGTGGGGTGAAAGCGTCATGGCCCAGGGGCCGTATCAGACGCCAGCGACCGCCCGCCAGACCGCGTACATGCTCCGCCAGAGCGTGCCGCTTAACATGGCCCAGATGACCCCGCCCACGCCAGGGGGTTCCTCCGGCGTGGTCCAGGCCAGCGCGAACATGCCGGCCATGCCGACGCCGCCCGGCGGAATGCTCTCGCCTCCGGGGGTTCCTCCCATGCCCGGGATGCCGGGCATGCCGGGCATGCCGGGTATGCCAGGCATGCCGCCGATGGGGCCAGGTGGGCCGGGCGGCCCGATGGGGATGGGCGGCCCGATGCCGTTTGGTCCGGGCGGGTCGCCAGCGGCGGCCATGCTCGCCGCGGCTGTCGGCCCGAAGATGCCGCCCGGCGCCCTGCCGATGGGCGGCGCCCCGCGCTTCCAGGTCGCCCGCACCCAGGTTCGCTTCCTCCGCCCGTCGGGGATGCGTATCTCCTGGTTCACCATGAGTCCGGACGGCAAGCCGAGCTTCCCGGACACGCCCCTCTCGGTGCCCGGGCGCTACAACTTCGTGCAGAGTTCCATCTACCGCCTGAAGCTGAGCGGCATCGAGGGCCGACCCGGCCTCGACCTGTATCCGACGCTCGAAGTCGTGCCGGTCAATCCGAAGACAGAGGCGTTCCTGGCGCACAACGCGGTCCCGGTCGAATTCACCGAGGAGGACTTCCGCCAGGTGGCCGAGGGGAACTACCTCGTCAAGGTGATTTACCTGCCCCACCCGGGCGCGCAGGAGTTCGCGATCACCGGCACCGACGAGATCATCTCGACCCGCCTGGAGCCCGGTGCGGACCCGATCCAGGAGGCACTGCGGCGCGGCAGTATCCTGCTCGTGATCCGGATGGGCAACATGGACCAGGAAGCGCCGAACACGCCGCCGCTCGACGCCCCGCCGCCGGGCAAGCAACACGTCCCGGGCGGCATGCCGGGAATGATGCCGCAGGGAATGATGCGGCCGGGCCTGCCGTCGATCGCACCGGGGATGCCGGGCCTGCCGGGCATGGGGCACGGCGGTCCCGGACCGATGGTGCCGTACAACCCCTACGGGCCGCAGATGGGTCCGCACGGCGCGATGATGGGGCCGACCGGACCGATGATGGGGCCAACGGGTCCGGTCGGTCCGATGGGTCCGATGGGCGGGTTCCCGACCGGCATGCAAGGCCCCCCGGGCGTTCCTCCGGGCATGCCCCCGACGATGCCGCTCGGGGTTCCGCCGGCGGGTGCGCCGCGGATCGCCCCGCCAATTCCGCCGGCCCCCGCGGCCCCGGCATCGAAGGTGTCGCAAACAACTCCGGCCCAGCCTGCCAGGAACCCGGCCCCGGCAGCCCCCAGGGTGCCGGCGCCCGTGCGGCCTACCGGGGTCGTGAACCTGCCAACGCCGGGTCAGCCCGCCCCGGCGCCCTCGGCCGGACCGGCGCTGTCTCTACCGACGCCCGCGTCGCTGGCGATCCAGGACGGGCGCACGAAGCAGTAGCATGAGGCTGCGATCCCACGAGCGGACGGAAAGCCCACGGGCTGTGTCCCGTGGGCCGGGTTTCCAGTAAACCCTGGCCCACGGGACACAGCCCGCGGGCTTTCCATCCGGAGTGGATCCTTGCTCATTCAACGGGGAGATGCCATGCGGCGACACCGAACGATACGCCTGGCCGTGCTGGCGCTGTATTGCGGGCTGACCGTGCTCGGCGGGCCGGCGTTTGCCCAGCACCACCCGCCTTCCGCAGGCACGCCCGCTCAGGCGGAGGCAAGGTCGGCGCCGCGCCTGCCGCCCCTGCTGTACGTGCGCTTCACCGGCCCAGCGGGGATGCGCGTCACCTTCTACCGCGGCGGGGTCCGCGGGCAGACACTGGAGGTGCCGTTCACCGTCGGCCTGCGCCCGGGATACCAGCACCGTATCCAGCTGTCGGACATCCCGCGCTACCCGGGTCTGACGCTCTTTCCAACCCTGGAGGTGCGTGGCTCGATTCTGATGCCACCTGGGGTGGGCGCCTTCAACCACCCCGCCGCTCTCTGGTTCACCGACGCGGACTTCAACGCCGCCCGGGCGGGGGGGCTCGTCACGCGCGTTGTCACCGTCGAGCGGCCGGACGGGGCGATCCCGGTCGCGACCCGGTCCGACCTGCCGCTGGAGTTCACCTCCCCGCCGGGCCAGGATCCGGCCGTCGAGGCGCTGCGCCACGGCCGCCCGCTCCTGGTCGTGCGTCTCGGGCAGCGCCAGGTCGGACCGGACGAGCTGGCCCGCTGCGCCGCTCCCGGCACCGTCCTGCTGCCCGGCGAGCGCGTCCTGCCCCTGCCGCGGGACCGGCCGTGCGTCCCGTGGACGTGCGCCCCGGTTTCCGACCCGCGTCTCGGCCCGTACCCACCTGCTGACGAGGTGTGCTTTCACGACGGCGGCGACGTCGGCCTGAAGGCGGGCCACGACCCCGTGGGCCGGCTGCGCGGCGTCGATCCGTCCGACACCGTGGCCGAGTACGCCGACAGCCACGGCCGGCGCAAGGTGGCGGTGTCGAATCGCGTGTGCCTGTGTGTGCCGCGATTCGTGGTGATGCGTGGCGAAACCTTCCTGGCGGGGAACTACGCCCTGTACGGTCCCGGACGGGCGACGATGCCGCTGGCCCCGGGCGCGTTCCTGGGACGGTTTACCCCGCGCCAGGAGACGCAATTCGAGCAGCCGGGCGCGGTCGCCGCCCGCCAGCGCCTGGCCGGGACGGTGTCCACGGTGGGGACGTCCGCGATCGGACTGTACGAGGGGCTGAGCGTGGTAACGGTGGCGCGCGAGACGAACGCGGTGACCGGCACCTGTCCGCGGCCCGAACACGCCGAGCCGCCGGACGGCCCGCTCGTCCTCGTCAAGTGGCCGGACCGCTGCGACGCGCAGATCGGCGACGTGATTACGTTCTTCCTGAAGTACACGAACAAGGGCGGCCAGCCGATGACGCGCGTCGCTGTCACCGACAGCTTGACGGCGCGGCTGGAGTACGTCCCGGGGAGCGCCCGCGCCGACCGCGATGCCGTGTTCACGACGCAGGAGAACGAGGCGGGGTCGGTCCTCCTGCGCTGGGAGGTCAGCGGCACCTTGCTGCCCGGGGAGAGTGGGGTGATGAGCTTCCAGGCGCGCGTGCGGTGACGCCCGCTGCGGGCGTTAGCCCGTCGCCGCCCCGGCCTGGCCCATCAGGTACGCGCGCAGGTCGCAGAACACCTGGCCGCAGCGGGCGCGGAACAGCGGATCGCTGACCGGGGTGCTGTCCGCCGAGCGCATCAGGACCGTGATGTGCAGCAGGCTCTGCTGGGTCGGGTTGTTCCGCTCCAGGCGCAGCTCCATGTTGATCAGCGGCGACCGGCGGCCGAGCCCGAGCCACGACAGCGGTCCCTTCGGCACCCAGTAGACGCTTCCCCGGTCGCCCAACCGCACCCGGATCAGCCCCGGGACGCTCTCGACGACCTGCCCGCCGACGTCGTCCACGAACCCCCGCAGCTTGTAGGCGGCGATCGCCTCCGGCATCCATGCATCGAGGTGGTGGACGATGGCGTTGGGGTCGTGGTCCTGCGACACCGGCGCCGGCGGCACGTTCTCGGTCCGCACGCGCTCCTCCTGGCGGAGCACGCCGTTCGGCGGCGCGGACGGAGCCAGCGGCGGCGCGGGCACGAACGGCGCTGCGTCCGCCCCGAGGGCGTCCTCGTAGCGCTGGGCGAGTTCCAGCGCGCTGGTCGGCCGGTCGGCCGGGCACTTCGCCAGGCAGTTCTGCACGACCGCCTCGAGGGCCGGCGTCACCCACTCGCTGACGCCCAGGTCGGCGAACGCCGGCGGCGCCTCGGTGGCGTGCGCGAGGAGGACGTCCATCGTCTCCTTACCAGTGAACGGGAGGCGGCCGGTCAGCAACTCGAACAGAATCACGCCGACGCTGTACAGGTCGCTCCGCGCGTCCATCTCCTCGCCGCGGATCTGCTCCGGTGAGATGTACCCCGGTGTGCCAACGGCGAAGTCGGACCCGGTGTCGGTCACCCGGGGCATCGGCCGGGCCGGTCCGCCGACCAGCTTGGCCAGGCCGAAATCCATCACCTTGATCTTTTCGTACGGCGTGTCCGGGTCCACCACCATCAGGTTGGCCGGCTTCAGGTCGCGGTGGATGATCCCTTGCGTGTGGGCCGCTTGCAGAGCCTCGCACAGCTGCCCGAGGAGTCGGCCGACCCGGGCCGGGGCGACGCGCATGTTCCGGTGCAACAGGGCGTCGAGGGTGACGCCGCGGATGTACTCCATGACGATGCACGGCCCCTCCGGGTCGTTGAGCGAGGCGTCATAGAGGGTGACGACGTAGGGGTGCTGGAAGCGCGCCATCAGCAGGGTTTCGCGCTGAAAGCGCTCGCGGAACTTCGGGTCGGCGGCGACGTGGTCGTGCATGATCTTGACAACCACCTGCCGCCCGAGGTCAGTCTGCCGGGCGAGGTAGACCCGTCCCATCCCCCCCTCGCCGAGCAGACGCACCGCCTCGTACCGGCCCAGAAAGACGCGCCCCACCATGCTGCGGTCCCAGCGTGGACTCGATTGTGCAAAACCTACCGAAGTCTAGGTCACAAATCGGCGTGTGGAACCTGGGCGGCGGTGGGCGTCCGGGAAAAGCGAACCGCCGACGGGTTGCCCCGCCGGCGGTTCGGCTGACGACGAAACCTTGTGGCAACACCCTACCCGCCGAAGATGCCGGCCTGGCGGATGTTGACCTTCCGCTTCTGTGCGCTGCCGGTGCTGGATTCGACCTTCAGGTCGTACCGGCCGGCGTCCCCGGCCCGGACCTGCCAGGTGACCGGGACCGGCCGGTTGCCGGCGGCGGCCTGGGGCGGCGGCACCGGCCTGGTCTTCTCCTCGCCTGGCATGAGGGAGAATCCGTCGGGCAGGTGGAGGCTCACGGTCTGGTTCGGTTGCGGGTTGCTGACCAGGGCGACGACCGTCAGCTCCCCGCCCGGGGTGAACAGGCCGCCGACCGAGATGCCGAGCTGGCCGGTCGCGCTGGACACGTTCCCCAGTCCGTAGCTGAAGCCGACCTCGCGCTTCTCGCCGAACTTCAGGTCGCGCTCGTTCCAGTAGATCACCACGGCCGAGTCGTCCTCGAACGGACGCACCGGGATATCCCAGAACTGCGATCGCCCCGGCCAGCGCGTCAGCAGCACCTTGCCGGGCGGCTCGATCTTGCTGCCGATCTTGAGGTTGACGTACCCGATCACGCCCGGCTCCTTCAGGTCCGGCTTCTCCAGCACCTGGATGAATGCCGGAACGTTGGGCGTGTCGAACTGGCGAGACTGGGCCCGGTCCACCAGTGCGGCCTCGCCCGGGACGGTGAACGGCACGCCGTCGTTGGACGCATCGATCCCGATCAGGGTGTCCACCATGATCCGCAGCCCGACCTTGTGGTCGCGTTTGTTCTGATCGACGTTCTCGATCGTGTACAGCACGCGGGCCGTGTCAAGGAAGCTCTTGAAGCCGTCCCCCGTCTCAACCGGCTCGCCCGGGACGATCTCGACCGTCTGAGTGACCTGAATACCCTCGTCGTGCATCCAGATCGACTTCGTTCCGGGATAATCGAGCTTCCACTTGTTCTCGACCGGCAGCCCTGGGGTGACGAGGTTCACCTTCTCCTTCTTCTCCTTCTTCTCCCACCGGCCGTTGCCGAACCCGAACAGGCGGTCCTGCCCATCGATGCGGAGGACCGTGCTGTTGGTGCGGCCGTAGCGGTCGAACGTCAGCTTCTTGGCCTGGTTGCCGGGGGCGCGCCGGTCCTTGGCCACGAGGCCGAAGGTCATGATGTCGGGCATGGGTTTGCCGATGTCGTCCACGTCGCCGTCAGCAAAGAAAACGGCGACGAGAGCGTTCGGATCCACCGGAATCCCGTCCGCGGTGCTCCCGGAGGGGGGCGCAAACCAGTCGCGGATCAGGATGATGAGCAGGATCAGCAACAGCACGCCGGCCGGGGCGAGGTGGACCCACGGCGACGTCTGCCTCCGTGCCCGGGAAGGGGCCACAGTCGGCGCTGGCCCGGCGGGGGTAGCGGTGAAGTCGAACGGCGCCGCCGTCACGCCGACCGGGGTGACCAGCGGCGGGCCGACCGGCTGCACATCGTAAAGCCCGGCCGGGGCCGCAGCCACCGGGACGGGCTGCGTGAACGCCGGCTGGACGCCGTAAACTACCGGCTGGACGAGGGCGGGCTGGACTCCATAGGCCGGCTGGACGACCGGCTCGACCGATATCACCGGCGGTATGTGCGAGCCATTGCCGGTGATGGTCAGGTTGAGCGGGACGACGAACCGCTGGTTGCCGTTGGCGGTGATGTTGATGTTCGCCTGCAGCGTCTGGCCCGGGCAGGGGGGGACGCCGGGGACGACAACCTGGACGATGGCGATGCGGCCGTTCAGGTTGGTCTTGCTAACGTCCACCCACGACTGGTCGCAGGTGGCGTGGGCGTAGACCGGGCGCTTCTCCGCCGTCTTGACCTCGATCGTCGCCTGCAGTGTCTGGCCGACCGCGCCCTGGAGGTTGAGGAACTTCTCGGTCACCTCGACCTTCGGGGCGGTGGCCAGGCCGAGAGCCTCGAAGAACTGCTGGACGGCCCCGAGGCCGGCGGCGCTGGGGCCCTGGACCGGGTACGTCCACCCATTGTCCTTGAACCACTGGGCCACGTTCCCGCGCTCGAACAGGGCGGCCGCCTCCTTCGGCTGGGCTTTCGCCTTCTCGGCGATCTGTCGCGGGCTGATCGCGCCGGCGAGCACTCCCTCCTTGAACGGCCTGACCGGCACCTCGACCCGGACGGTGAGCGTCTCCTGACCGCCGTTCGATTCGACGACGAGGTGGCCCTCCAGCGGCTTGTTGCCGGCACGCAGGTACTGGCCGCGGACGTGGACCTGGATGGTGCCCTCGTTGCCGAACTGGAACAATTTCTGGGCGTTCCCGGGAGGCTCGCCGAGGACGAGCCACTTGCAATCGCTGACGACCGACCCGTACAGCAGGCGCATCCCCTGGTTGGTCAGGTGAATCTCGAAGCGACGCTCGGTGCCGACGGGGGTAACGCCGAGGTTGATCTCGCGCGGCTCGACCTTGACCCTGGGCGGCTGGAGAACCTGGGTCGGGAGCTTGGCGAGCAGCTGGTCAAGGCCGCGATCGTGGTCGGGGTAGCGGGCCGCTTCCTGGGCAGCCATCGCCAGGTCGGCCCGGCCGAGGCCGCCGAGGAAGCTGGCCAGAAACCCCTGCCTGAGAAGATCGACGGCGGCGGCCCAGTTCTGCTGGCACGCCATCGCCAGCTGGTCGAAGTTCCGGCACTGCTGGCCGGTGGGAAAGACGAACGGCCCGGGGAACGGCGCCGACCCGGCGTTGACCGGCCCGCCGTTGACACTGTGCCCCCCTGCGAGGGCTGCGCCGTCCCAGTAGCAATACGCAGCGTCTGAGGGGTTGACGTGGGAGCATTTGCCGCAGACTTGAGCCATGGCTGGGATCCCTGCCTGAAGGTGACAGGGCGACCGGAAGGGGATTCCGGTCGCCCTGTCACCTTGTCATCTTATCACCCTATCAGATTTTAGACGGTCACCTTCATCTGCACGGTGCCGATCTGAATGACGTCGTTGGGGCCGAGTTCCTTCTTCTGGCCGGGGTAGACGCGGGCGCGGTTGACGTAGGTTCCGTTGGCGCTGTTCAGATCCTCGATCATCAGCACGCTTTCCTCAAGAGTGATGAGAGCGTGCTGGCGTGAGGTCCAGATGCGATCCGGCGGTTCCTGGTCCTCCAGGTCGATATCGACGGGCTTCTCATCGGCCCGGCCGATGAAATTGTGGCCGTCGTAGATCGGGAACTCCTGTTTGAGCCGCTGGCCGCGGATGACGATCAGCCGGGGCTGAGCGCCTTCGGGCAGCCTGGCAGCGGCAGCGGGAGCCGGTGCGGGCGCCGGGGCCGGTGCGGGCGCCGGGGCCGGTGCGGGTGCCGGCGGCGGGGGGGCCGGTTCGGGGGGCGGCGCAACCGCCACAGGCGGCACCGGGGGCGCCGGCGGTGCCTCGGCGACCGGCGCAGGCGGTGGGGGGGCAGGTGCCGGCGCAGGTGGTGGAGGAACCTCGGCGATCGGCGCAGGCGGTGGGGGAGCCTCGACGACCGGCACCGGGGGGGCCGGCTCCGCTAGCGAAAAGGGTTCCGCCTCGACCACGGCCGCCATTTCCACGGCCATCGGGACGGTTTCCTCCAGCGGCACGACCGGGATCCCCTCCGGCTCGACCATCGGCGCCAGCGGAATCATCTCGTCCAGCGGCATCACCGCCGCGATCGGCGGGGACTCGGCCACGGGAGGAGGGGGAGGCGCAGCGGGCGCAACCGAGGCGAGGTCTGACTTGCACTGTTCGCAGAACAGCGCCCCTTCCTCGTTGTCAAACTGGCAAAACGGACACTTGACCATTTCGTGATGACCTCCAACGCGGTATTCGCAAGGTGACGGTCGTCAGCCCTGATACCCGGGCGACATTTCCCTTATCCGATGATTGGCGCAAGGGCGTGAAAGAACCTAACCCCCGGCCCCCTTCCCTGCGCGGGAAGGGGGAGAAACTGGGAACCAGCGCCAGGACCATCAACCAGGCGCTCGAACCCGCCTCCCCTCTCCGTTTCGGGGAGGAGGCAGGGGGAGGGGTTAAACCCCTCAGCCGGTCGGCGCCTGCTCGGCCTCGCGGGCGGCGTCGTCCATCGCGAGCATCGTCTTCTTCGACACGCGCCCGCCGACGTTCATCTCCTCAAGGGCCTGCTTGGCCAGCATCGTCTTCTTGGCCGCCCGCACGCCCATGAGCGCGCCCTTCTGCTCGATCTGCTCGGCGACCTTCTTGACCTCTTCCTTGTTCTCCTTGACGATCGCGTCCTGCAGCTTCTTGTTCATCTCGAACAGCTGCACGTCGTCGATGTGCCGCATCACCTCGGCGTTGACGTACCCGTGGCCGGCGGCGGTGTACTCCATCTCCAGCGGGACCATTCCGCTCGTCTCGCGTTTGCCGGAACCAACGTCGTAGGTGACCTCCATCTGGGCCAGCACGTACTTGCCGTCGGGCCGCTTCGGCAGGCTCAGATCGAGGATGTAGCGCGTCGCCTGGTCGTGCTGCATCGTCCCGAGCTTGGCAACGAAGTGCCGCTCCTCCGGCTCGACCAGGTTCAGCTCCTTGATCTCCGGCACCACCTGGCGGACGCGCTTCAGCTTGATCTCCTTCATCACGCGCAGGTGCATCTCGACGTCCTGGAACCCGGTCGCGGCCAGCGCCTGGAACTCCTCGACGAAGATGCGCTCGGCCTCTTCCTTCTTGTTGACGTCAATGTAGTACCACTTCCCCTCGCTGAGCTTGGCCAGATCCTTGACCAGCTCCGCCTTCCAGTCGGTGCCGACGCCCATGAGGGTCAGGTGCATCTTCTGCTGGGCGGCCTGCTGGGCCAGCTCGCGGCAGCGCTTCTCGCCGGACGTCTCGCCGTCGGTCAGGACGACGACCTGCGACAGCCGGCCGGGACCGGCCAGCTTGGCCACCTCGACCAGGCCGAGTTCCATGCCCTCGTCCATCGACGTCCCGCCCGGATCGACGTCGAACATGTCGATCTTGCGGATGATATCGACGATCGTGTCCTTCTGGGCCAGGGGAGTGGACGGCAGGAGAGTGAGGGCGTTGTTGGCGAAGGCGACGACGGCGAGGGTATCCTCCGGCTTGAGGCTCTGGATGGCGCCGATGGCTGCGTCCTGGACGCGCTGAAGCCGGCTCACGCCTGTGCCGTCTTCCTCGTACATGGACCCGGACACGTCCAGAACCAGGGCCAGATTCAGGCCCATCGGAGCCGACGCGCCGCCCCCGGTGGGGATCAGCTTGACAAGGGAGTAGGTCGCGGCCGACTCGCCCAGCACCGCAATGCTCTTGCGGTGCATCATGCGTTCGATGTGGATCTTGGCCATCGCTTCAGGACCTCTTAACAAGATAGGCTTTCGTCGCCGGCTTGCCGTCACGGCGGACAAGGCGAGACGAAGAGGCAATCGCGGTTGTGTGGATCACAGCGATCGAGCCTTGACAGTTGGGGCCAGCGCCCGGTGCGGGGAACCGTCGTCCTGAACGGGAAGGGGCCGGGTTGTTTGGTTGCCTTCGTCCTGAGGCCGCTCACACCGCACACCCGCAAATCGAGTTTTAGCACACCGTAACGGCTACAGCAATAGACGGTCCGCGAGATTTTCCGAGGCGCCGTCCCACCCGCGTTTCGACCGGCTGCGCACATCCGCCGCCGCGTTTTCTCCGCCCCGCACAAAACGCAAACGTTGATGCGATTGTCCCGACTCTTCGGCTCAATTGCCAGTGTCTTCCTCCGTCAGGGCGAAAAACGCGCCGGCCGCTGACTGCGTAACTCCTACAGCCCGCGCACGAGGACAGGATCCTCATCCACCGTCCGAGGGATGGCATCCGCTTTGCCTTTCTCCCCTCTCTCTGGTGCAGGATCTTACCCTGTGGGGAAAGCGGGGGAGGAAAACCAGCTGCCCTTTCCCGGACCGAGGATGAGTGCGCGCCCCGCGAGTCGCCTCCACGGAGCTTCGCCGATATAACGAAATGATCACCTGAACCCACCTGGCCCGCCACCGAGGCAACGGCACGATGAAGATCCACGAGTACCAGGCCAAAGAACTCCTCCAGGCGGCCGGGGCCGCTGTGCCGCGCGGCGTCGTCGCCACGACGCCGGCCGAGGCCCAGGCAGCGTTCGATCGGATGGGCGGCAAGCCGGTCGTCCTCAAGGCCCAGATCCACGCCGGCGGCCGCGGCAAGGGTCGCTTCAAGGACAGCGGCAAGGACTTCGGCGGCGTGAAGTACCTCACGAAGCGCGACGACGTCGGCCCGGTCGCCGAGGTGATGCTCAAGTACCCGCTGGTGACGAAGCAGACCGGCGAGGAGGGGCAGAAGGTCAGCAAGGTGCTCGTCCAGGATGCGGCCGACATCGCCCGCGAAATCTACCTGGGCATGGTCGTGGACCGCGGCCTCGGCCTGCCGGTGATGATGGCGAGCGCCGAGGGCGGCGTGGACATCGAGGAGGTGGCTGCCACCCACCCGGAGAAGATCCTCAAGGCGGCCGTCAACCCCGATGCCGGCCTGTTGCCGTTCCAGGCGCGCCGCCTCGCCTACGACCTCGGCTTTACCGGCGAGCAGGTGGCGCAGGCCGAGGCCATCATGACCGCGCTGGCGCAGGTCTTTCTCGACAAGGACTGCAGCCTCGCCGAGATCAACCCGCTCGTCGTCACACCGCGGGGCGACGTCCTGGCTCTCGACGCCAAGATGACGTTCGACGACAACGCCCTGTTCCGCCACCCGGACATCCTGGCGCTGCGCGACGAGAGCGAGGAGAATCCGGCGGAGGTGCGCGCAGGTAAGGCGAACCTGACGTACATCAGCCTGGACGGCAACATCGGCTGCCTGGTGAACGGGGCCGGGCTGGCGATGAGCACGATGGACATCATCAAGTACCACGGCGGCGAGCCGGCCAACTTCCTCGACGTCGGCGGCGGGGTGACGGCCGAGGGGGCGATCGAGGCGTTCCGTATCATCCTGGCCGACCCGCGCGTCAAGGGCGTGCTGGTGAACATCTTCGGCGGCATCGCCAAGTGCGACCTGATCGCCGAGGCGTTGGTGAAGGCCGGGCGTGAGGTCGGCTTCAAGGTGCCGGTGGTGGTGCGCCTGGAGGGCACGAACGTCGAGAAGGCGCGCACGATTCTGACCGCCGCCCGCGGCGAGCTGCCGATGATGCAGGCGGCGACCGACCTGACCGACGCAGCCAGGAAGGTCGTGGCGGCCGCCGGGAAGTGACCGCACGGAGGCGCAGCGCATGGCGACCGTTGAATCGAAACGGCTGACCGCGGACGAGTTCTACGAGTGGGCGCACCGCCCGGGCAAGGATCTTTACGTCGTGGATGAGACGGACGAGTTGACAGGCGAAGATGTCCTACCGGACTTGCGCTATCGCGTCGCCGACTTCTTCACCCTGCCGGCCGAGGAGAGTGAACGGTGATACAAAGCACCGTGGCGACTGTCAAGGCAAACGCGGAGCGATCAGCGCTCCTGGAATCGCAAGAGAAGAGAACTCCCATGCGTGAGCGCATCCTCCAGCTGCTGCGACAGCAGCCGTTTCAGCCCTTCCGCCTGCATCTGACCAATGGAATGGTCCACGTGATTCGCCACCCCGACCACCTCATGGTGGCCCAGACGTACCTCGTCGTTGGCGTCCCGGTGAGCGATACCGCGACCCATGAAGTGAGCGAAGTAATTAACCGCTCGTTGCTCCACGTCGTCGCGGTCGAACCGTTCATCGCGGCGACACCGCCCGCAGCGAACTAACCAGTCCGACCCAAAGATACCAGTATCATGAGCATCCTCGTTGACAGGAACACGCGCGTCCTCTGTCAGGGTCTCGGCAAGGCCGGCACCTTCCACGCCATCCAGTGCCGCGACTACGGCACGCAGGTCGTCGGCGGCGTCGTCCCCGGCAAGGGCGGGACGACGAAAGAGGGCTTTCCGCTCTTCAACACCGTCGCCGAGGCGGTCCGCCAGACCGCGGCCAACGCCACCATGATCTTCGTGCCGCCGCCGGCTGCGGCCGACGCCATCATGGAGGCAGCCGACGCCGGTGTCGCCGTCATCGTCGCCATTACCGAGGGCATCCCGGTCCTCGACATGGCCCGGGCGATGCGCTTCGTCAAGGAACGTCCGGTACGCCTGATCGGCCCGAACTGCCCCGGCATCATCACCCCCGGTCAGTGCAAGATCGGCATCATGCCCGGGTACATCCACAAGCCGGGGGCGGTCGGCCTGATCAGCCGCAGCGGCACCCTGACCTACGAGGCGGTCTGGCAACTGTCGCACCTCGGCCTCGGCCAATCGACGTGCATCGGCCTGGGTGGCGATCCGATCAACGGAACGAGTTTCATTGATGCGTTGCGCCTGTTCCAGGACGATCCGCAGACGGAAGCGATTTTGATGATTGGCGAGATCGGCGGGACAGCGGAAGAGAACGCGGCCGCGTTCATCAAGCAGCACGTCACCAAGCCGGTGGCGGCGTTCATCGCCGGCCAGACCGCCCCGCCGGGCCGGCGCATGGGCCACGCCGGCGCGATCATCAGCGGCGGCAGCGGCGCCGCCTCGGACAAGATCGCGGCGCTCCAGGCGGCCGGCATCGAGGTTGCCGCCAGCCCCGCCGACCTGGGCGTCACGCTCCAGAAGGCAATGAAGGCGCGGCAGTAATCTGCCAGGTCGTTGCAGCGGAAGTGGTTACCAGCCGCGCGGCTGGTACGCAATCCTGGCGCTCAACCGGCGGTGGTCGCCAGCTCGTAGGTGCGGCCGTTGGGGGTGCCGTTACGGTTGATCCAGGCGAGCTGATAGAGGCGCTCGCCGGTCGGGGTCGGGTACTGGCCGGTCAGGCAGGCGCGGCACAGCCGCTCCTCGGGCAGGCCGATGCAGCGCGCCACCGCCTCCAGCGGCAGGTAGAACAGGCTGTCGGCCCCGAGTTCGGCCGCCATGCGCTGCTGCTCCGCCACCGTCAGCCGCTCGCCGTTCATGAAGCGCGGGGCGAACAGCTCGCGCACCGTGGACATGTCCACGCCGTAGAAGCACGGCGCCACGATCGGCGGACACGCGACGCGGACGTGGACCTCCTTCGCCCCGCCGCGGTCGCGCACATGTTGCAGCAGCGACTTGAGCGTCGTGCTGCGCACGATCGTGTCTTCCACCAGGATGACGCGCTTGCCCTCGAGCACCTCGCGCAGCGGCGTGTACTTCATGCGCACCCGATCGGCCCGGTTCTGTCCCTCGATGAAGGTGCGCCCCAGGTAGCGGTTGCGCATCAGCCCCTCGACCGACGGCAGACCCAGCTCATACGCCATCGCGTCGGCGGCCGCCTTGCCGGTGTCGGGGACCGGGACAACGATGGTGTCGTCGTCGAGTGGGACAATGCCGAGCTGGTGCTCCTGCCGGGCCAGCTCCTTGCCCAGGGCCGCGCGGGCGAGGTAGACGCTGCGCTCGTCGAGGGTGCTGGCGACGTTGGCGAAGTAGATCCACTCGAAGAAGCAGTGCGAAGTCGGCTGCCGGGCGGCGAAGCGGGCGCGGCGCACCCGGTTGTCCTGGATGACGATCATCTCGCCCGGTTCGAGCGAGTGGATGTCCTTGAAGCCGAGGTTCTGCAGGGCCACGCTCTCGCTGGCGGCGGCGAACAGGGGGCCGTCCTGGGCGTAGCACAGCGGCCGAAACCCCTTCGGATCGCGGACAACCGCCATGTCGCCCATCGCGTTCAGGAACACGATGTTGTAGGCGCCGTCGAACTTCTCGCTGAGGCTGGCGAACACCTCGACCAGGTCCGGCCGCTGGTCACTCCGCAGCGCGTAGCTGAGGTAGTGCATGATGACTTCCGTGTCGAGGTTGCGGGTCAGGTGGTAGTCGGTCTTGGTCAGGAGTTCGTCGCGCAGCTCGTGGAAGTTGGCGAGCTGGCCGTTGAAGGCGAAGCTGAACCACTTCCACTTGCACCCGTGATGGCGCTCGAATGGCTGGGCGTCGCAGCGCTCGTTGGCGCCGCAGGTAGCGTAGCGGACGTGGCCGATGGCGGCGCGTCCGGCGTACTGGCGCATGATGCTGTCGTACTTGGCCTGGTGGTTGAGGCGGAACGCCTCGATCACCGTGCCGATCTGCTTGTAGGTGTCGAGGAGCTTGTCGCGGCGCGGGTCAAACGTGGTGAAGCCGGCCGCGAGCTGGCCCCGGTTTTGCAGGTCGAGCAGCATGCGGGGCATCAGACGGGAGACCTGCTCGGGGCCGGTCATGGGGGCCAACCGCGATGGGGTCGAGGCCTCCAGGTGGTAGATCGCCGCGACGCCACACTCGTGATAAAGCTCGGCCATGCGGTTGCTACGCCCTCGCACGGAGACTGGTCCCGGCGCCGTCCCAGATTCATTCGGCACGGGGAACGGCGTTCATTATAGAACCTTGCCCGGCGAGCAACAAGGAATCGCCGCCCCCGATTGCCGGCGGAAGGTCAGGTCCGGCAGGGATTTCGCGCCAGACCACAAAGAGCGCAGAAGGCGAACGTCGGGCTCAATCCTGCCGCTCCATGCAGCCCACACATGTGTTTGGGAAGTGGGAAGGGTAGAGTACGAGTGGTCTGGGAAGTAGCGGCGGGTGGGTTCGAACCACCGACCTTGGCCTTATGAAGACCCTGCTCTAACCACTGAGCTACGCCGCCAAACGATTAACTGTCTTCGCTTTCCGTCAATTCCCTCTCCCTTGCAACCGCTGGAGTCACGAACCATGGCCCGAGCGCCGTCACCGCCCCGGCCGCAGTCGCAGCAACCGCGTTTCAGGCATGTCCGACGTTCATTTTACCCCGGCCGCCGACGCTGGCAAGCCCGCCAGGAACTGCCGCACCGAACTCCTGTCCGCGCCCGAAGGGTATTACCCCGGCGCGAGGGACGAGACTTCTCCCTCGCTGACGCTCTGTGAAGTTGCACTCGGCGCTGATATCTCGTTCCCAAACAGAGTCTGGGAACGAGGAAACAAGCGCGGAATGGGACGACCAGCCAATGGTCATCCCATTCCGTGCGTTCGCGACTCCCCAGGTTCATCAAACCCAGATGACGTCCGTGAGGCCGTTGAACTGGGCGAGGGTTAAGGCGAGCGGCAGGAAGAAGTCTCCCCTCGCCCCTGGTGGGAGAGGGGTTGGGGGTGAGGGGAAAGGCGCAGGCAAACCCCCTCACCCCCGGCCCCTCTCCCACCAGGGGCGAGGGGCGAAGTACAGCTGCCGCTCGCCCTGGGACTGGTAGACAAAACTTCTAACCTGTTGCTGGAACCTGTCTAAAACCAATGGGTTGCAACCCGTAGGCTTCGGACGCAGGGGGTTTGGTCCGGTGGTCCTGACGCTTCGGGCGCGTTCGGCGCCGGCCGCGTCCGAGCTGCACGGTGCCGGTACGGTCACGCGGGCGTGGGCGGACGCGGGATCCCGCCGAACCACGCCAGGGTCTTTGTGGTCGTCTCCAGCGGCAGACCGACCACGTTGCTGATGGTGCCCTCCAGCACGCGGATGTACGGGTCGTCCGGCCCCTCGACGGCGTAGGCGCCCGAGCACCCGGCCCAGGTGCGCGTCGCGAGGTAGGCATCCAGCTCCGCGTCGGTGAGCCCCTTGAACGCGACGCGGCTGAACTCCTGCCACGCCAGCTGCAGGTTGTCGGGCCGCCGCCACAGGACAACGCCCGTCCACAACTCGTGGGTGGTGCCGCCGAGCAGGCGCAGGATGCGCCGGGCGTCGGCCGCGTCGGCCGGCTTGCCGATCACCTGACCGTTGACCCAACCGACCGAGTCCGCCGCAAGGACGATGCCCGCGGCAATGCGCGGCGCGACCGCGGCGGCCTTGAGCCAGGCGACGCCGTGGACGAACCCGCGGATGTCGGCCACGCTCGCGCCGGTCGGCTCGTCCACCCCGGCCGGCAGCACCTCGAACCGATAGCCCGCCCGCGCCAGCAGTTCGCGCCGGGCGGGCGAGCCGCTGGCGAGGATCAGGCGCACCGGCTGCTCTGCTGCCATGTCGTCAACACTCCTTCGAGGACCGGCCAGAGGCGGTCCGGCGTCAGCTCGCTCATGCATTCCAGCCGCTCGCAGTGCTTGCGCAGGCTGCCGGCGCACCAGACGCTCGTCGCGACCGCACCGCCGCGGGCACCGTACGGGCCGGTCCGGCGGATCTGGGTACAGGTATACGGCGCCACCACCGGCCGGCCCAGCGCGACGGCCAGGTGGAGCGGGCCGGTGTCGTTGGCGATCATCGCATCGGCCAGGCTCAGCAGGGCTGCCAGCTGCGGCAGCGTCGTGGAGCCGGTGAAGTCGCGCACCGCGCCGCCCAGCCCCGCCGCCGCGCGCCGGGCGAGCGCCCTCTCGTCTGCGCCGCCGACGAACAGCATGCTCCCGCCGAAGCGGTCGAGGGCTCGGCGGGCGAGGCGGGCGAAGTGCTCCGGCGGCCAGCGCTTCGTCATCCAGCGCGACCCGACGCCCAGCGCCAGCCACGGACGCGGACAGCCGCGCAGCGCATCCAGCGCCCACTGCCGGGCTGGCTCGGCCACGGGGACGCGGAAGCGCACCGGGGCGTCACCGGTTCCCAGCGCCCGCGCGACCAGCAGGTAGCGCTCGACCGCGTGCAGCGCGCCGCCGTCGGCCACCAGGTCGGTGCAGCACCAGCGCGACCCCTCGCGCGCCGACGCCAGCCCGACGCGCCGCGGCGCCCCGGTCGCCAGGGCCATCAGGCCGGTGCGCAGCAGACCCTGCAAGTCGATGACGAGATCGAACCGCTCGCGGCGCAGCCGGCTCAGGAACCGGCCGAAGCCCAGGGCCGCCGCCAGCGCCCCCGCGCGCCCCGCTCCGCGGTCGAACGGAAGGATGGCGTCGAGGTCTTCGTGGCCGCGCAGCAGCGGCGCGTAGGCGCGGTTGACAACCCACGTCAGGTGGGCGTGCGGGTAGCGCCGCCGCAGGACGGTGAGGACGGGCAGGCTGTGGACGATGTCGCCCAGGGCGCTCGGCTTGATCAGCGCGATGCGGCGAGCCGGATATTCCGCAAGAGGGACGCGCTGGCGGGCAGTCATACGGCGACTCCTTTCGCCCGGTCGGCCTCGTTCTCCCCCCTTTCCCCTGGTGGGAGAGGGGGGCAGGGAGGTGCGGGGGGAGAAGACCCAGCACGGTCCGCGTGCTCAGGCGTGCGGACCGGCCGGCGCGGCCTCCTCCTGGCGGATGGTCGAGCTGGCCAGGAAGAGCAGCAGTAGCAGCGCCGCGCCGACGATGTACGGCAGATCGTGCGCCGGCGTCACGAAGAACAGCGTCACACCCAGGAACGGACCGAGGATGCGCGCCAGCGCCGCCGCCGACTGGTTGACGCCCAGCACCTCGCCCTGCCGTGCCGGGTCGGTGCGGCGCGAGATCAGCGCCTGCACCGACGGCGTCAGGAACGCGAACCCGATCACCGCCACCGTCATCACCCCCAGCGCCACCGGCAGCAGCAGGTCCGAATCCTCGAGCGGCCCCCGGAGGTGCAGCACGCCGACCGCCCCGCCCAGTCCCAGCGCCATCAACGCGATGCCGACCTGAAGAAAGCGCACCTCGCCGACGCGCTGCACGAATCGACGGTAGACGAAGCCCTGGATGAGCATCAGCACCAGGCCGACGTAGGCGAACACCAGGAAGTTGTTCCGCTCGGTCCGCAGTTCCTCGCGGCTGGGAACGCCGAGACCCTTCTCGACGGTCCCGGTTAGCAGCAGCTTGTTCACCAGCGCCAGTGTCGATTCGAGGCTGCCGAACGCGAACGTCGCCAGGAAGAACGTCAGCACCAGGATGCCGACCGACGGCATCCGCAGTACCTCCGCCAGAGCGTGGACGTTCAGCCAGCCGC